>OAXB01000044.1_pt1 | contig 94004 bp, 103 predicted proteins | sample 1501541 | NCBI WGS metagenome assembly OAXB01 (sample SAMEA2580302, study PRJEB22360) | human gut metagenome | biome: human gut; feature: human-associated habitat; material: faeces | place: Denmark | collected 2008/2010
AGCGATGCCAGTGCAATTTCATAAGCACGGCGCTCAATATTGTCTCGAACGTCCAGGCCGCCTATGCGCTCTTTGATTTCTTTAATCAGTTCTTTGTCGGTAAAAGTGGTCATGCTGTAGCCCCTTCTTGATATTTTTCAAACCAGAACACAACCGGGTCAGATTTCATTTCAACCAATCCCATACGAACCAGCGCTTTGCCTTTCCCGGACGCAAGGAATTCACGACGACCATCACTGATAATTCGCCGATAATCTTCCAGGCTACTGCAATGCTTGTGCAGATTGCATGGGTGGCATGCTGGTACCATGTTGGATATATCGTCACATTCCTGGTGAAGCATATTTCCATCAAAACGAATGACCGGTTTTACATGGTCTGCATGCCACTTTTCGCCAAGTTCGCAGCCGCAATAAGCGCAGCGACCACCAAACTTCATGCGCAATTCTGCACGTTGTTTTTTCGTCAGTGCCATATCAGCTTTCCTTATACGGATTAATTTTATTGTGCAGTGTGTTGAACGACGCCCATACCACGTCGTTATACAATTCAATAACTGGCTCAATTATTTTCCCGATTATCCAGACCAGTAATAGCGGGGATATCGGTATCATCAACACGATAAACAGAATGAGAAACAAAAATTCTGTTGTTCTACTCCTTCGCGGATATTTTTTTCTGAATAATGTGACCATTCATTACCGCCCTTTCGGGCGGCCTCCTGATGTTCTGAGGGTGCAGAAATCCCTCCGGTTAAGGATTAAATTTTATTTACAACACTAAATTTAATTATTCAGGCGCGCGAATCTGTTCCGCACAATGCAACAATGCTTCTGTCACTTCCTTAAGCGTCACGGTATCGGCATCATCCAGTCCTGCAACTTTTGCGTGCCTGACAAACGCCGCGCGAAGCTCGTTAAACGCCACCGCCCGTACATCAGCCAGGAAAGCATCTGTAGCCAAGGTTTGCGGCATACCTCCGTCTGTTGCGCAGATATACGCATCAGATATTTCATCCTGCTGGCCATCAAACACGTAGCAACAGCCCCTGATAAACAGCTTCATTGAGGCATTCTCCACTGCCAGCGCCGTGCGATTACCATCCAGCTCTGCAATGCGCTGTTTTGCGGCATCCAGTTCAATCGACAATTTTCCCAACTGCTCTTGATGCTTCTTGTATTCCTGATATGCGTGCCAAGACTGACCTTTGCGCACACTATCAGTGATATCAGTAATCTGTTCTGGTGTTAGCGTGGTCAGTGGCTGTGATGGGAAAATAAGCACTTTCCCGGAATCCCAATCAAAACCAGCGTGAATTGACTGAACCTCAACTGAAGGTGTTGAACCAATGCTGCCAGGCGAATGAACAACGATCGTTACATCCATATCGCGACGATGGCTGTGGTTGTTGGACAAAATACGATTCACCAACTCAGAAAATTTGGAAAATTTCATGCTGATTCCCCTTTCTCTGCTCTCTCCTGTCGGAACATCACTATCATCAGGTCGCCTTTTGTCGCTATCCTGGCTGTTGTACCTGGTTCAATGCGGCTAAGCTCAAATGCGTCATAGAACGCTTCTAATGCCTTCTGGCGTAGTTCCTGTTTGCGCCGTTTTTTCCACTGTTTTAGGAAAATGGAACCCAGCCATCGCCATGTACGGGACATGATGTAAAGCCAACCGAGAAGTGCCAGACCGGTATTTAGGAGCGTATCGATCGTTATTGTCGTGTCGATATTCACTGGCTGCTTCCTTTGCGAATCTGTTCCGCCCATTCTTCAAGGGATTTCTCCGCATATTCACCAGACAGGCCATCAATCGGATGCGCTTCATTAGCCAACTCTTCTTTCGCTGACAAAATCATGCGTGTAACGTCGAAAACTTCACGCAAAGACTTATTGATAAATCCGTGATTGAACGCAGCAGCAAGACGGCTGGCGGTATAGTTAATCCCCTCGTTGCGTGCTTCCGCACGTACTTCAGCAAGGAAAGCATCGGTGGCTGGGGTTTCGACATTAGGTCGAAGCTCATAATCACAAACTCTTTCAATCCATGGTGATACTCTGTCGCATTTCCTCTTCTTGCGTTCACCGACCTTGGTTGCCTGCTGAATAATTACCCCCCAGCAAATGCTTTCGACCTCTTCGCTCCATCCATCGCAAGCATCGCCTCTATAGTCGTCAATTGCAGCCTCAGCAGCAGCGATAGCCTCCTCAGCAGTTTTGTGACACTCGAAACTAAATTCAGAGCCATATGAGAAATACATAGCCCCGGCCTTAAGCCCCGCATTCTCCGCCACCAGCGCCGCGAGATTAGTCTCAAGCTCTGCAATTCGACACATAGCATCAATATTTGTGTCCTCCAGGCGCTTAATTTCACCAAGCAGCTCCAGTGCAACCTTTGGGTTGAACGCGGCAACATAACGAGCGTTGTTCTCTGCATTTTTCTGTCCATCAAAGCCGGTCCATTTGATAACGTCTTCACATCGTTCATCACCTGGCGTGTGCACCGCATAAGTACCAGTATCCGTCGAAATAAATGCGACCCATTCATCTGGTGTTGCCTTTTCTGCCGCCTCACGCAGTACCTGATAGTCAATTGTCATTCTCGCCATCCTTCACAGTTGTAATCACTACAGCCTTCAAAATCATATGGGCTGTACTGCCAAGTTATTTTTCCGCAATGCGGACAATTCCAACGCACCTTCCCGCTTCGCGACTTCTTTCTTCTGTTCTGCTCTTTCAACCAGTCAGGCATGACCAAACCTGCGCCCTGAACCATTGTTCTACGGTTAAAGTTATTGATATTGAACGTCCGGCGCTTTGCTGCATCAGCAATGGAAAATGGCAACCAAACTATTCCTGGTTCGTTTTTGTTGGCGACGCTAAAGATGGTCGCTTTACTGAAGTCATCTGTTGGCAATCCACCGTGTTGAAGCCAGTAAACATCGTTGCCGTTCCAGCTACCTTTTTTGTAGGCCACATACGCAGTGCAATCTGACTCAATCAGGCTTTCTGTAGGGATGTACTGGCAATCAACGTGCCACACAGCCATTGCATCCACGCTATCAGCGCAAACAGGCTGATCGATATCTCGACCACAATTCCAGGCTTTTTGGGCTTCTTCCTGCGTGTAAACATGTGCTCGATCGATATCAGAACTGTAACCATTGCCGTTATGGCAATGGAATGAGGCGTTATTACCCACAGTTTCACGCAAGCACATCATGTAAAAACGGTTACTCACTGGTTGCCTCCTTGGTGGAGTTGCGCTGCGATGCACGAAAAAAAAGACTCCCGAGTGTGACAGTTAAGAGCTGGTGCGAACGCCGCGTTAAGAACGGCGGCATCACAGCCGTCATCAATATAGAGCGCAATTTTTTTCTCCAGGCGCGCTTTGGCTTCCTGCAACTGCATACCCCAGCACGCACGCGGGATATAATCAGCAATTTGAGCGATAGCTTTTTCGTTCTGTTTAAACATGCTTCACCTCGATAGGCTTGATGGTGTCTAACAGCAGTCGGCGGCGCGTATTTTCTGCAAAATGGCGGCGTCCAGTTTCTTTGTGGTAAAACTCGTTTTTGCCAACGACCCACATCCGCTCTGTTTGGTGCAGTTTTTTTACCTTCGGGCCATCTTTGGTGATCACGGTACCGGTATGGGTTTTTACGATTGTCATTCCACTACCTCTTCGAATTTCAACTCCAATTGGTCACCCCAGATTTCACATGATTCGGAACACGAACCAGTATCAAACCGCTTGGCCAGCACCATCGCCTGATACAAATTTCTGTAGTCACTGTCGGCATACATTCTGGCAATCCCGTCAAGCGTCAGGAGGCCACGGTACATAACGTCTTTACCTGTTCTGCGCTGACCATCCCTGACGTGTTTGCCTGTAACCAGTTCATTAAAAACCCGCATCAGACCTGGTTCGTCTTTACATGCAAGCCCCAGCTTTTGCGTTGACTTTTTGATGCAAAAAACACAGTTCCCGAGGTGCTCCGGGATTTGCAAATCAAAAGGTTGTTTTCGCCACCACCGGATAACATCCGACTTATCAAAATCTGACAGTTCGGCAAGATACCGGACGCCCGGTTTCGGTTTCAGCCTACGGGGTTCGTCCGCACGAATACCGAGCCATGTGATGTAATTCCCTCGCCCAAAATGGTCATCGCAATATTTCGTGAAAGGGGTGAGTTTTAGCCTGTCGGTACAGAATGCGCCGCCGATGTATGGCGTACCGTACTTTTTAACCATGTCCATAAACGGTTTAAGCACCGGCATTCGCGTCTGAATATCCTTTGGTTCCCATTCCGTATAACCATTTGGCTGCCCAAGTTCTGGATTTATATCGACCTGCAACACCGTTAGCGGTACGTTCCAGAACTTCACAACCTCACGAATAAAGCGATACGTCAGAGGATGTTCACAGCCGGTATCCATAAAAATGAAATGGACGCTAGCGCCAGCTTTTCGCCGTGCTTCCATCAGATGAACGAGATAAGCCGATGTTCGTCCACCTGAAAAGCTGACGACTTGATGCATACTCACGGTTTATTCCTGAATGCGCTTAAACTCGATTACCCATACCAACGGGTTAGATAGCCAGTTATCCTGCCCGTAAATACTGCGCCAGATATCACCAAAACCAACGCGATAAACAGCTTCAGATGGCGTAATCTTGTACGTCGCCGGAGTTGCGCCTTCTGCTTTAGCATCTGCCTCGCTCATGTCATGCAGCCTTTCCACACGCACGTCGGTAATTTCCAGAAGAATGCGCGATGCCCAGCGCGGCATGTGAATTGATGGCGTCCACTTTTCTGATACTGGTTTATTACAAACCTCGACCGGAACCCGGTGCGTTTGTTCTGTCCAGGAGTTACGCACGCTTGCGCGATAAACCAGCGTTGCGACGTCCGTCGCTTTGCCATGTACCCGGTAGGTTTCGCGAACCCAAATACGATCGCCCGGTTGACCATATGGACAATGCTTAGCAAGCAACTCTGCGGCCACTGCCCGTCCATAGAATTTTTCTTCAACAATCCTGCGAGTCTGTGTTTTATTCCCGCCAAGAATTGCCCGGACCATCTCATCGTTGAAAATCATGCCGCGCTCTTTCACTTCGCCTTTCATGCATCCCCCTTACCCATGCGCGACGATGCCGCCAAAAGTGATAGAGAACAGCCAGAAATAGATCGCGGCCATAATGATTTTGAATGCCGTGTTCATATTTTCAGCTCCTGTGATTGATTGGATACATGCCGCGCCTTGCGGCATGTTTTTATTTTCACTTTCTCTGCCTTAAAAATCAAGATTTATTAGAGCAATTATTGTTGATGGAGAAGCGCGTTTTCATACTCCCTGACCATTAACGTAAGTACGCCGTGTCTCCTGAAAACACGCGCCACTTCAATCTTATCTTCCAGCGCGAACGCAATTTTACTCAGACCAATTTTCTTAAGGAGATCAATCTTTGCTGGGCCGTCATTTCTGTCATCGGTGGCAGGACGCATAGATAGCAAAGGCTCAGCCCCGTTTGTTACGTACTTCCGCAGCCAAGCTCGTGTTTTATCCCTTGCGATCTCACAGCGCCCGGTTACAAACCAGACCGTGTAAACGTTAAATAACTGGCGCACCATATCAATAACTGGAGTGATGGGAGTATCGGTGTCACAGGCGAGATTAAACTCGTTCCAGTCCTTTGTTAATGCACCTTTACCTGGTGGCGGAAGCAAATGCAGTCTGTCTTCCGTTGCCTCCGATATCGTCCCATCAATATCTACTATGACGATATACGGACGTTCCTGGTGTGCGTGTTTATTGAAAATACTCAAATGCCCTCCTCATTGGACGAAAAAAATGCTGGTGGGACGCACTCCACCAGCATTAAAAGTGACACTGTAACTATCAGCGAACGTAAATAGTGCCGCCGTTCTCTTTTTCCCATGCATCGCTACGTGCATAGCAAACATCGAGAAGTCTTCTTGCCGCTGTTTCCTCTAAACCCAATTCGACAACCAACTGCTCATGACGGCGGGTAACCACATCAAACAGGGTATGCAGCCCTTTAGCTGCCAGATCATCAATAAATTCCGGTTCGAACGGCAGCTCTGCATCTGCCAACATAACCTCTTGCGCCCACTCAACTCGACGGACCAATTCCGGGCGGCGGCTTTCCATCTCTTTACAGATCAATTCATGGAAGAACTCTACCCAACCTTCCGGCTGGAACTCGCGGAAAATTGCCAACGGCTGGAAGTTTGGCATCAACCATTCGTTGATTCGGATATCAATGGCATAGCCCATGTCGCAGCAGAACTGATAAGCAAAGTCCAGCTTAGAAACGATATAAGGACGCTCGTTATTGAACTCTTTAGGCGATGAGATCCCATAAGCCAGGAGGCGCGGGAAGAAGGAGATTTGCCCTAACGTCGGATGAAGTTTGCTTGCAGGGAAACGGCGCTCAGTAATGCCATACATTTCCTTCTTGAGCGTCGCAAATTTGGCATTCTCATTAACCAGCGCGGTAACCTCTGCTTTTTTATTAGCAAATGCCACGCGCGCTTCGCTTGCATCTTTAATAGTTTTTTTGAGCTGTTGGTTAAGATCGGCGACCTGCTTACGCAGTTCCTGTCGCTCGCTTTTAGCTTTGTTATAGCGTTTCTCAAGGTTAAAAGGATCAAGTTTCATGATCTCTTTATATTGAGATTTTAGCGTTGAAATCTGTGAGTTCCGCAGTTCAACCATCGCGGTCATTTCATTGAGTTTTGTTTCCAGCTCAATGCTTATACGTTCGGCTTTATCAGCACGCTGGTTGGCATCATGCGTCGCATCGTCGATCGCGTCCTGTTGCTGGCGTTTCAAATGTTCAATTTGCAGCTGAAGCTCTTCAATTTCTTTACCCTTCAGACCGAGATCCAACTGCATATTTTCAGCTGCATCTACCAGGGAGTTATGGCTATCAGCTTCTGCGTTATAAACATCAATAAGCTGTGCGTGAAGCATCTCCGCTGACTGAACCGCATTATCAAAAAAACGTGCTGTGAGGTCATCACAACTAACGCGGCGTTGCGCGGCTCGGATGTTCTGGATAATGGCCGGGATACCGGCATTCAGGACGTCAGGGATAGATACATTTTCGATTGATTGGTTTTGTGCTGAAGTGCTCATTTCAAAGTTCCGTATTAGCTTGTGCTTCGGTCATTTTTCCTAAGTATGAAGGTGGAAGGACTACGCAATTTGTATCCAGTCCCTCACCTATGGCAGCCTGTAAAATTCTGGCTAAGGTGAGTCTCTTGTTGCGATACCTGGTGATGACATGCCTGATACCGCCGGTCGGCGTAACAAAGGCGATCAGCCAGTAGTGATATTTCCGTCGGAATGGCCACATAGTGCACCTTATAGATTGCTCTAATAAAAAACGTGATGAGTGTACATCACGTTTTAAAAATATGGAATTATTAGAGCAATATTATTCTGATTCTCGCTCAAAAAACGAGCTAATGAGGGGAAGCCAATCCTCTGACACTTCGCGAGGTCGCGGTTTGCCGTGGAAAAAGATTATTCGGCAGTCCTTTGGTAATGCCCCATTCCCCCTGGAGTAACGCGCGCTCGCATATTTTGAACCAGGTTCCACAACATCGGCCTTGTAACTTACAAACCATCCTGGATACAGATCCTGAAATGCTGGTGTATCATCGCCCATAACCTTCCGTAAGAACCCCTGATCACCCCAGCATTCAGTAGTAACACAACGAGCAATCCAACCTTCCGGATTTTGCCAGAATGCACTCCAGATATGCGCTTTTACACTATTTGGTATCCACAGGGCACCGCTGCCACGATATTGTGGATGGTAAAAATCCCTAAGCATGGTGAAGCTGGTTGGTGGATCCTCAAGGATTGGGCGTATATCACCGGCAATAACCGTGTCCAAATCCAGATAGAACAGATCATCGGTTATATCCGGTCGGAACAACTCGATTTTCGCCCACCAGCCACGGCACTTTTGCCACTGGTTGATCAATGGGACAACTTTGACGCCAGGCACATGTAAACGCTTCAGGTCTGTCAGGCAAATAATTTCATAGCCTTTTGGCAGTTGATTAACCAGCCACTGCACATCGGAAGCGTTATAGTCGCCACCAGAGCGAAGAACTAAAGCAATCTTCATGCTGCACCATCACCTTTCACTTTCATCAATGTCAGGTTTCCGCAAAATACGGCACCAGTGTCGATATAATGCTGATTCCAGAATGTCTTCGGGCTTTTCACCGGAGTGTGACCAAAGATAAAACGATCTGCGCCCGAAATTTCGCCACCAATATCATCCATCGAATCACTGATACGCTCGCGCGCCCAGACAACGTTGAAAAGCGGCACCTCCTTACCGAATTGATATTCATTATCCGGATAGTCGGCATGGGCTATAACGATAGTTTCTTGCCCGGTGTTCAACTCAATGATATAGGGCAGTCGTCTTACCAACTCCACCAGCGCCCTGACTAATATTTCCTGATCAGCGTCCAGCATGAAGAACCATTGACCGCCATTCATTAGCCAGTTATTCACGTTGCCATCAGGACTTAACGCATCGAGCATCAACCGCTCATGGTTCCCCATTACTGCCCTGAACCAGGGCATCTGCAATAGTTCCAGACATTCGACATTTTCAGTACCGCGATCGATAAGGTCGCCGACCGATATCAGTAAATCCTGCGCCGGGTCAAAATCCACACGATGGAGTTCGGACATCAGTCTGGTGTAGCAACCATGCAGATCACCAACAACCCAGACATTCCTGTATTTGGTACCGTCGATACGGTGATAAATTGTTGGTGCCATCATGTATTCTTCAGCCATTCTTTAAGAGTCATCTGCGGAATACCTCCCATTTTCCCGCATGAAACAACGTCAATCTGTTCACGCGCAGACTGGAATAACAAAGGCAGGTGACTTAGATTTTTTGGCGTGCCGCCGGAGTGAACGCGTGGTTCTTGCGTAGCGTCAACACCCACCAGGGCTACATGTTTGAATCCGATATGGAAAGCCAGGTTCAGAGCACCATATGCACTATTGCCGCTGGCAATTTCATTCTCATCTTCGCAAAGGCCGAAATGTGCGGACCAGCGCCATGCCCACCACTCTGGAGAGTTAGTATTTTTTGGCTCCGTGCCTCGTTCAGCCACACGACGGAAGCACAGAACGCCGTCTCTGACTTCACGTTCTTTAACATCGGGTAGTGCCATGCAATAACAAACACCACGGCGACGGCGGCCACGACCAACGCGCCGCATATTGTCTGGCGATGGATCAAGTGTGAAAAAATAAGAAGCGCGGTTAAGCCAGTCGATGGCCCCATTGACCGCTATAATCGGCACTCCGCGCGGCGCAACAAAGTTTGCGGCGCTTGGGCCACTGCCGACGATAATAACGCGATCACTGCCTCTAAATTTATTCTTGGGAAACATTGAATTGCACTGCTCCTACTTGCATTCAAAATATGTAAATCTGCGTGTTTTTTGCGGGTATCCAGGAACTGCTGTTGCCATTTTGAAATAGACACCTGCGTTGGATTCCGTAGTGCTTGAGGGTGCGCGCCATGCCAATGAAGGCCGTTTTGCAGAGAACAGTCATAGCCGACTAATACCACTACTTCAGCCCCTGATTCAGCAGCCAGACTGATAGCCTGCGCGCCGCTATTTACCCCTTCCGCCGGTCCACAATATCGCCTGTACTCCAACGAAAATGATTTCGCCGCCGCCAGGTTGGCTGTCACTTTGCGGAACCTCCCTCCCGGTATGGTGGAACCGTATTGCTTCCACCATGACAAATCACCGGCGTATAAGGCATAAATGTCATCGAACATCTGCCAGGAATTGTTAACCGCGATGATTGAACAGCCAGTTTTTTCTATAGCAGCACAGTCCTCACGAGTGAGTGAAGGACCGCTACCGACACAAAAAACAGTCCTAGTCGCCCTGGGTGGTATGTTCATTCTCAGCTGCAAATTCAGCCTCCAGGCGAGCATTCATTTCAGCGATTACAGGGTCCACTACAGCATCTGTTTCCTGTTCATTACGCGGCATGACCGATGCCAGCGACTCATAATTAACCTTGGATGACACGATTATTCTCCCGATGTTAAGGTGCACTACCACAAAGAGCGGATATGCACTAATTAATTTATTATTTTAAGCAGCATATAACCACTTATCGCCGTTCAATACATGCTCAATAGCCTCACCCTTTTTAAGGCTTATGTATTCCAGGATGGCAGTAATCGCTTGTTCTGCACCATACGCAAGAACAACGTAGTAACCTTCCTCTCTAAGCCTGCGCATCCAGGCGATCTGCTCTTTCGTCGGGGCTTTACCATTTGGTTCTTTAAGCTCAATTCGCATGCCGTGATAAATACCGCATGCTTTATCGAGACTCATGTCCGGATAACCTTTTTTCTGCCCTTCAGCCTTCATTTTCCCGGCGGTTGCTTTTGAACGCTTCCCTCCGTTAGGCGTTGCATGCAACAGCTCATAAATTTCAGGGTAATTGCGCTCGAAGTAATCAAAAATGAAAACCTGTTCGTAGTGCTCGCAATTTCCTACTCGCAGATCAGGATTTTTTGCCAGTGCTGCAAGCGCCTTCGCATGTGGCGAAACTTCTTTTACCGGGGCAAGTGATAAGAACGGATCCTTTTTGGGCTTTGGCTTAACCCATCCTTTCTTTCTGCGCTTACTGAAAGCCAGATACTCTTGCTCAGTAAAGCGCAACACAATCAGTCAAATCCTGCCGGTCGCATGCCATATTTACGCTGTTTTGCGGCCTGCTCTTCCCTGTGCCATTGCGCACACTCAGCGTCACAATAGATGCCTGATTCAATCGGTTCATTGCAGTAACGACACTTCCCTGTAAATACCTGACTCACGACCTGTGCCTGCTTTCTGATGTTATCGATGGCCATGTCTTTGAGAGCTTCTAACTGATTCATGCTCAGCTCTGCATCATCAACACGTTCTGCCAATTTTGTTTCCTCATGAAGAACCTACTTAAGGGCAGAATGATACATTTCACAACCAAAATTGCACTAATAATTTTCTTTTATTGAGTTAAATAATCAACAAATGACTAGCGGTAGAATCACCATCATCTATTTCTGGCAGGCTGACTATGGCTACATCAATCACTACAACCCAAAGCACCCGGCAATATCCTCTGTCGCGGTATGACGACCGCAACATAGCCGATCCAATACTCAGGGCAGAGCTACGCAAAGAGGTGATGCTTATGTGTGAATCGAACGACAAGAATCTGACGATTTATTACGTTCTTCCCGATGAGCAATATCGCCCGGATTTGCTGGCTTACCGTATGTGGGGCATAGCAGAGCTACGCTGGGTTGTGACGCTCGCCGCCGGGCTTGAGGATGAGTCTCAGGGTATGACTGTTGGCAAAAAATTAAAACTCCCACCTGCCACATGGATCCGCGAAATGATTCGCCATTTCCAATATGACGGCCAGGTGATAGGGACATTATCCATTGCGTAAGGGAAATGAATGCCAACTGAATATGCTCGCGACAACCTTGGTCGCTATCAGACTGATGGATTAAGTGCAAAAGACTTTAACAAGGTCTTCGATCTTATCCGTAAACAGCAGCGTCAGAATCGGCGAAACGCGCGACGTACACTCACCCCAAGGATTATGGGGATGCGTAACCGCGAACTTGAGGCATTCCTCAGCCTTGGGAAAAAGAAAGATGGCACCTACTTTACGCCCGAAGATATACGCAGTTTCAACACCTCAAGGCAGGCTCATAAAACCAAATTCAAGAGCACGGTACCCGGCATTACCTATGCTCAGCTGGTGGCGCAGTCCACCAGCATTGATATAAAACGCGCTAACAACAAGGTTTCTGATGGCACAGGGATCAAAGCCGCGACATTCCTCGGGCTAAAACACAACCTTGCATTGATATCTGTTAATGCCTCGGATGAGTCGGTCCACCAGCATCACCGTGTCAGAATTCGATTTGAGGAATGGGATAAAGCCGTTGAGGAAATTGCTGAAGACGGTGCGAAAAAAGCCCGAATCGCTGCCGATCTCTGCAAGGGCCGGGTATCTTTCGACTGTGATTGTGGACGCCATCAATACTGGTATCGTTATATGGCCACGGCTGGTAACTATGCTGTCACGCCGCCAAAAGAGTATGCCTTCCCTAAAATCCGCAACCCTGATCTGACTGGTGTGGCTTGCAAACATGTTTTGCACGCTATGACACGTTTTCAGTCTCCCACATGGCACAAGGCCATCATTATTGCCCTGGAAAAAGCAGCTGAACAGGTGGCCTTCGGCGATGACAAGCGGAAGACAACAACCTATTTCAAAGGCGAACTGGCTAAATCGCTCGCGCGCAACCGGACAACAACGACGGATCAGGCTAAAGCGGCGCGTGAGTATGAGTTATATCTGAAATCTCAGGATGCATTAGGCAAAAAACTACGCGCCAAAGATAGCGCCACGGACAACGTTCGCCGGTTGTTAAAAAAAGCTCGCACCACGGCAAACAGGAAGAATGCCGAACTAAAAGCATCGCGGGTGAGGGAAGCCCAGGCTCGCGCTGAAGCCGACGCTCTCAAAAAAGCCCTGCAAACGCAGGCGAACAACCTCATAAAGTTTTTCATAAGTCAGGGAATGGACAAGGCCGCTGCCACCGCGCAGGCGCGAAGCATTCTTGAGACACAAATTAACGAAGCCCGTAAACGGAAAGGATAATCGATGGCTGGTTTCTTTGATGACATGTTTGAGGACACAGAACCATCACAACAAGTGACTGGTGATAACCTCCCGGACACCGAATCGGATCCGGATATTCCTGGCGAAGGTTCTGAACTGATTGAAGAGGAAGATATTGATGCTGAAATCGAAACCGATGGTGTTAACGTTGGTAATATTGTTGATCCTGTGGAGGACAATCACCTTCCCAATCTGGATCACGGCCTGCTTAGTGATTCTGGTGTGCGCCACCGTTATCAAGGTCATGCAGTTTTTAATAACCTTGTGCGGATGGACTGGCTCAAAGCAATCAAGCTAGACCCTGACTCATTCGATGCAGTTCTGTATCGCGCAATACCTTACAGAAACAAAAATGCACCTGAAACGGCATCTGAAATAATAGAACCGAACCAACGCATATATGACTATCAGGATCCAGAACTGATAACGGCCCTCGACTGCCCGGATGAGATGGACGCCTTCTACGCGCTATACGACGGCAGTGATAATACGGGAATTAGCGACAGTGCTTTAATCCTTCGGTTAGCCGCCGTTAATGTGCCAGTGGGTTCTATGCTCGAATGGCTGGAACAGCTGTCAGACGGCACAACCATTCGCCGCTTCTGGTACATCCATAAAATATTCAATTACGGCACTGCCAGGGTAGGCAGTTTGTTTTATTGCGTGCCTTCACGCGCCTTTGAAGGGAATTTCATCGGTGATTCTGAATAATCAGGAATGGCTACTGGCCATCTTTAAGAAAAAAGGTCTTACTCCAACCGGTAAGCTGGAATTTGCCACTATTGATGGCATTGATTCGGCGCTCGCACAGGCTTTAAACGAAGCGTTCGACTCACAAGTTGTCAGCTTTAATGATCGCACTAACCAGTCATTCAGGGAGTTCCTGAAACGCACACCAAGAGATCGCATAACGCTCGGCACTTTTAGTGATGTGAAAGAATGGTTGTCATCATTTGAAGCCGATCGCGCCGGGCGTAAAGATACAGTCTCTTCTGGCCCGGTAAATAAGCTGGCAATGCCGCTTGTGAATCTGTCTCGTTCTCCCGCGTTTTCAATTTATGAAGGTGAACTGTGCCGCGATAATTACGATGAAGGACAGGTCACCAATGAAAATGATGAGATTGAAGCCCTGGTATCGACTATCCCTTTCTCACTGGAATATTCGCTATGGATAGCCAGTGACGAGAAGGAATCTCTTGGGATGGTTACAACTGCATTAGCATTCTGGCTACGAATGTATGCCAGCCTCGGGCAGGCATCTTTCACTCACATTGCCAATGTCGGCGGTTATGAGATACCGGTTACCTGCTACATAGAAGGGCAAAAATCAATCGCATTTCAGGATCTGACCACCGGCACCGCCGATAACAGGCTGTTCGCGGTTGGATTGAACCTCACCGTTGTGGCGGAGCTTCCTATCCTGGCTTATATGCAGCAAACCACCGGCACCATAACGGTAAAAGCGAAAATTCTGGAGGAATGAGATGGCCACAAAGACCACCACAGCCCCGGAAACTGATTCAAAACGCACTCAGCTATTCCTGCAATCTGTTTCAATTGGGCAGAACGAAATCCCTCGCGAAATGATCGTAGGATGTACCTATGTCGAACCTGGGGAGCTATCTGGTCCCCAGCTTATGCTCATGGTCAGGGATTCAACGGCTTACGTGGTCAATAAGCTGGGGGTGAAATTTGGAACAATACTGACTGTTTCACTTGGTGATCCGGAAGGTCATGGCGGTATCCTTTTCTCGGAAGAGTTCTTTGTTCTTAAAGCGCCACGCAAGGACGATACTGTACTGATTTACGCGTTTAGTAACCCGGTGCGGTTATTAAAAGTTCCGTCCACCAGCGCACAGTATTTTGTTGATAAGCCCCCATCAGCCGTAGTTTCCTCTCTTGCCCCTGGTCTGAAGGTAAATGCTGACTCATTCAGAAAAACATCCACATACCACCTAAATGTTGGAGAAAAACCGACCAAGGTATTGCAGGAGATAGCCCGGGATACCGGTTCTATGTGCTGGGCATCCAGGGGGACGATCAATTTTAAAAGTATGGAAAAAATGGCAAACGCAGCTCCATCGCTTACTTATGAGTCCGCCAATCCCAACACATCCGGATTTACAATTAGTCAGTTCAACATCCTGAATGCCGATTATGAATACCAGCGCCGCCACAATTACAGAATGGCCAGTTATGACATGACCAAAGGTGTGGTTTACTCAGGTAACCAGGAAGACCCCATTAAATTTACGAGCAATCCCGATCCTACCGCGCTGGCGAACTACAACAAATTCATTCTCCCCCGCCTCGATATGCTGGTGGAAGGAAATGCCGCGCTAACTCCGGGTACGACGCTGAAAATTGTCGTGCATAACACGGCAGGTGACGGAGAACTCGATGAATCTATCCCTGACAAAATGATAGTGATGTCCGTGACTCATTTCGAAGACCGCTTTCGTTTTGTCAGCCGTGCACAGTTAGGAGTGGTGAATGGGTAGTTTGACAGGGAAGTATCGGGCTGTAGTGGTAAGCGTCGATGACCCTAAAGGTCTGATGCGTACGCAAATACGCGTTGTAGGCATGATGGATGGGCTACCAGATGCCTCATTGCCGTGGGCAGAAGCCATATTGTCCAATGCAAACACATTTTCACCATTTCTGCCCGGCGATAAAGTATGGGTAGAATTCCCCTACAATGGAGATTCGCGATGGCCATTGATAATCGGTTATGCACAGGATGCATCCGGTGGCGCTCCCAATGTGCCGCCTGAAGCGTCAGGACAAGGTGAAGGCTATGTACCGCCTGAAGTCGAAGGTGCACCAGCACAACCATCAACCAGCGCCAAAAAAGACTTTATTTCGTCGCGGAACGGACTAATGGAGGTCCGGACGGCGGGCGGAGCCTGGGCCGTTACGCACTTGAAAAGTGGAACAACAATCGGGTTCAACGAGGCTGGGGAGTTATATGCCATTTCTCAAGGTCCGGCATTCATCTCTTCCGCAGGAAATCTCGATATAAAGTCAGGCGCGGATGTCGCCCTGAAGGCGGGGGGAAGTATGGCGATAGAGGCCAGCGGGAATCTATCCATAAAAGCCGCTCAAGTCTCTGTTGTCAAGGCTTAAGAAAAGCCCGGCGATCGGGCTTTTCTGTTACCACGGGTACAATGTTTTTATCCGTTACCTCGCGACGGTTTCTGGGTGATAAACGTATCAAGCATCTTTTCCGCGATTGCCGACCAGGTGTGACACTGGACCTTTTCAGCATTTTTCACGCGATCAACGCGAGCAATAACCTCATCCCAATCAATCCGCGACTTGATAACCATATGGTTCACCAAAGCCAGGCGATCCGGCGGAAGACAATCGGGCGGCGTTAATATCAACGCCCCACACATTGCCGCCTCAAGAACAGTTAATCCAAGGCTTTCGGGATGCGTAACAATAAAAACGTCACTCTTACGCAATTCAGCTGCAAATTCGGTTGCTGGTACCGGAGTCCGTCTGTATGGGGTTACCGATATATTCCCCGGATCAATGGTAATCAATCCGTCATCGGTCAACGTTCTGGCCTCATACGGAACGGCCAGGCGCTGAAGGTTCATAAGGATACTTAAGGAGTGATCAAACCCACTAACATCAAATGCAGCGTGGTCTACAAAAATACGCAGAACATCGTCTGTTTTGGTTTCCAGATGGAACAGTTCCTGATTCGCTGCCCATCCAACATGTTTGTTAAAGCGATTATGACGCTCTAACCGACCGGGATTATCCAGGTACCGCCAGGTATCATCGCGGACAGTAAAAGTAATATCGACTGGTGCCGAATCCAGCATAGAACCGTCATATACCTGGGCTACCCATCCAGAGAATCGGCGACACAGTTGCATGCCTATTTCCCTGGGTACCGTAGTAAAATACCTCAATCCTGGTGCCAAAATGGCCTTCGCAGAACATGCGGTCGCAGCAGTCAACACAGCTTCAACATAATCCTCGGGGCTTTCGACGCCAGGGGAATATGGACGATGGTATTGCAATGTTACCCCTGCCTCACTAAAGGCGCAGGCCAGGTTATAAGCCCACATTTCCGTATATGTTTTCACATCACTGATGGCTTCAAATTTTCGCCCAATGATCAGGATGTTCATCGGCTTTTCCTCATTCCATTGCATTAATAATCCTCTTGCCAGTCAGCACCGGCATAGTTATCAAACCGTGAGTATTGGCCGTTAAAAGCCAATCTCACCGTGCCAATTGGGCCATTTCGTTGCTTTCCGATAATTACCTCGGCAATGCCCTTCATTTCGCTATCCGGGTGATAAACTTCGTCGCGATACAGAAACATGATCAGGTCTGCGTCCTGCTCAATTGCTCCTGATTCACGTAAATCTGAATTTACCGGTCGTTTGTCCGCGCGCTGTTCAAGCGAGCGATTAAGTTGTGACAATGCCACCACCGGTACTTGTAATTCCTTCGCCAACGCTTTAAGTGATCGAGAAATCTCGGCAATTTCCAGCGTTCGGTTATCTTGCAGCTCGGGGACGCGCATAAGTTGCAGGTAGTCGATCATAATCATGCTCAAACCACCATTTTCTTTATAAACACGACGAGCGCGGGAACGTAGCTCTGTCGGCGTCAGGGCGCTTGAGTCATCAATAAAAATATTCTGCTTGTCCAACAGAATACCCATTGCGCCAGAAACCCGCGCCCAATCATCGTCGTTAAGTTGCCCCGTTCTAATACGAGTCTGATCAACGCGTGCAAGAGAAGCCAGTGAGCGCATCATCAGCTGGTGGCTCGGCATCTCAAGGCTAAAAACCAATACGGGCTTATCGTTACGGACTGCGGCATTTTCGACGAGATTCATCGCAAACGTGGTCTTCCCCATCGATGGGCGGGCGGCGACAATAATGAGATCGGACGGCTGAAGTCCTGCCGTCTTCTTATTGAGGTCGGTAAATCCGGTATCAAGCCCCGTTACACCATCATGCGGTCGCTGAAACAACTCTTCTATGCGAGATACCGTTGCATCGAGAATGCTGGCGATATCTTTTGGACCACTACCGCTCTTTTGTCGTTTTTCAGCTATTTCAAAAACGCGGCGCTCGGCCATATCCAGCAATTCATTGCTGCCCCTGCCATCCTGCGCATATCCAGCTTCGGCTATTTCATTTGCGACGGAAATCATTTCACGAACAACCGCGCGTTCACGAACGATATCCGCATAAGCACAAATATTTGCCGCGCTGGGCGTGTTCTTTGACATCTCCGCAAGGTACGCAAAACCACCGGCGCGTTCTAATTTACCGTTCTGTTCAAGTGCTTCAGCAAGTGTTATCAAATCAATCGGTTTGCCATGACTTAATAACCTCTCCATCTCACTGAAAATTTCACGATGAGCACTGGTATAAAAATCATCAGCAACTATACGATCTGCAACTTCATCCCAGCGGCAGTTATCAAGCATTAAGCCACCAAGTACAGCTTGTTCTGCACTAAGGGAATTTGGCATGGATTCAAGAGGGGATGCAGACATTAGCACTCCACCCGGGCGTGCTGAATGTCAGATATAATCGGCATACTCAAATCACTCCTAACGATATGAGTCATCACCAGAAAATCAGGATTAATGCGCCGGACTCTTCCCGGCTGTCACACCGAATCGCCAGGATGGTGAGTCCCTGTATCCGCTATCCCTCCAACGGTGACTTGCACATTCCGGCTACCTGGTTTGTTGCCTGAGCTAGGGGAAAAGGTAACCCCTTTAACGTCACCAGACCGCTAACGACGCATGTGCCAGACGCCGTGTTACAACCAAATATGGTGGCCCCTACCGGACTTGAACCGGTGACCGTGCGATTATGAGTCGCCAGCTCTAACCACTGAGCTAAAGGGCCGGATTACTGTTTCCTAAGTGCTTCAATGGCGCTAACAATACCGCCTACAACTATGGCAACAATGATAATGAGAACAATTGGATACTTATCTGCAAAATCCCAGAAGCTCATCACTGATCCTTCGAGGCTGGTTTAAATATCGGCCATACCAATGTTACAGCTACTGCTACCAACGCCCCGTCGGATAAAACCGACAGGATTGTGCTGGTGAAATCCACCAGCACAGATAGCACGAGAAAAACCAAAGCCAGAATTAGACGTGCTTTTATAACCATCAGATATACTGTTCCAGTGGCAATTGAAGAGCCTGGGCAATTTTCTTCAATTGCTCCTGCTCTTCTGCCCCAATGCCATCCTGGTCAGCAATATCAATGCATAGGCACAGAACATCTACCGCATCATTAGTTCCAGACACGTCAGCCAGTTCACGTAAAGCCTGGGCATTCGCTCGGCGCGGCGAGGCTTCATATTGAGCGCGAATATTGGCGCTCATCTGGGCAATTTCACCGGAGAACGGCGCAAAGGCAGGAAGTGCTGCAATGGTTTTTTCCAATACTGCAATTTCTTTCGCATCGCAGGTGCCGTCAGAGTATGCAATGGAATATGCGCCCCAGACGGTCGCTTCCACCGCATCACGGTTTTCCATCTTCTTGACTCCGCCAGCCGCTTTGCGGAATTTCTTTTTGAGAATGCCGAGCATTTATTAACCTCATTACTGGTTGGGAAATAAGGTTGCGGTGCCGGGTGCCTCCCGGTGTCCTTTGGCTGGTTATCCACCGTGGACGGGGAAACAAGGAGAAATGAATGGACTGATATAACCATTTCCCCGCGTGCGCTTAGCCGCATTCACCGCAACGGAAAGAGCATTCTTGGTGGACCTGTAGATTGGGATATGAACCCGTTACAGGAGAATGCTCTTACCTGTTACGTGCTCCGTTTCGTGGAGCTAACGGCGGGTGATCGGGCCGCACCAGACTGGACTTATTTCAGCGTTATGCTCATGCCAGAGAATCAAACTGTGATGGTCGGTGCTGAACTCCGACACAGGGTTGTAGCAAGCCCCGCAAAGCGCGCACTACTGTAGTTGCGGCACATCAGCCTGTGCATTCACCACAATGTTGAGAACACTGGTTGTCACGCTGCAACGCAACATTTATTCGTAGATTGGGATATGACCCCGTTACGCCAGTATTCTCAACGTTGTAGTGCCGGTTACGGTTCCGGCCAGGCCTCTTCCTCAACGGGGTGTTCTCCATACGGACTACCGTTTATTGGTCGTTCCTGCGGTTTATGTTGTGAAGCCAGATGCTTATCTTCTGGTTGCTTCAAAGAGCTGCACTTCATCACAACGGTAAGAGCACTCGATGCATTTAAGCCAAGCCCCATAAGGGAGAATGCCCTTACCTGTTGTGTTGTGATGACCGGTGCTGATCTCCGGCTTGCGGTTATTTCAGACTCTCACGGGCGTTTAATTGCCCCGCCGAACAGCTCTTTTCCGCAATAGCTGCAATGTCTTTCGCGCATCAGCCTGCGCATTCATCACAACGGTAAGGGTACTTCGTAGGGATTCGAACCCTCTGCCAAGCTCGGCGATCTCCGACGTCGCAAAATACCCTTACCTGTTGTGCTGGTGCCGATTAACGGACTCGAACCGCTGACATCCTGCTTACAAGGCAGGCGCTCTACCAACTGAGCTAAACCGGCATTGGCGATGGTGGATGGATTTGAACCATCGACCCGTTGATTAACAGTCAACCGCTCTAACCGCTGAGCTACACCATCACTTGCCGGGTACGTCTCCGGCGAGGGCTTCCACCTCCGTATGCTTTTCGGCGCACCGCGCCCTGGCTGCAATTCGGTAACAGGGGATGCATAACCCTGGCTTCCAGCGTGATTAGCGCTTTCAGCATGACGGGATATACCCGTAAATTCGTGGAACTGTACCCAAAGTGCTGTTAAGCACCGCTGTTACGCTGAAAAGAAGACGCAACAGGAAAGGACGCTGACCAACAGATGGCCCCTTCTCGTTCATCTGGTTAATCACACCAGCGCCCTTACCTGTTGTGCCTCCCCGTTCCCTAATACACAGACGGGGACACTCTGCGGTCGATTTTTTGACGGGGGCGACTCATACCCCGTGGCGTCTGGCTTCTTAGGCCGCTACCATCATCAGATCATCGTTTGCATTTACTTTAATGGTCAGTTTCTAAACCGCCGCAAAGTCGCAATCCATGACGAAAACCCTGAAAAAAACGCCCACCCGAAGATGGGCAAACTGGAAGCTCGTAACGCACTTCGGAGTTGCCACTTAGGCGCATGGTCAACCTGGCAACTCGGTGGTTTGTCTGGGAGGACTAGGCCCAGCCATGCTTACCGCCGCGCCTGTCGCGGCTAACAGCTAAATCGCTCTATAAATCACGATTCATTGAGGCTATATTACACTAATAAATTTATTAGAGCAATATAGCTAAAACGTCATGAGCTACACCTCGAGTGTCCCCCTTACAAGACACAGAACGTCTGGCAAAAAGAGGTTCCACTCTGAAGCCACTGTCATGATAAAGCTCTCTGATATTTGGCGCGCCACTGTTAGTAATGAGAACCTTTGCACCTCGACGATGAGCATCCGTCAACAGAGACACCAGGCGTTTTTGCTCTTCAAACTTAAAGTCATGACCGGAATAGTTCGTGAATCCCTCTGTATTTGGAAGCGGTTCATACGGCGGATCGCAAAAGATGACATCTCCTTCTCCGGCAGCTTCAATCACCGCTGCAAAATCACCGCATACAAACTCAGACCGCCCTTCCGCACCGAGGAAGGATTCCATCTCCTGTAATGGGAAATACGGAGTTTTATACTTCCCATAACCGACATTGAACTCACCGGCCTGGTTGTAACGCGTCAATCCGTTAAAACAATGTCGGTTCAGGAACAAAAACGCCGCTGCGCGATGTAAATCATCATAGACTTGTTTGTTAAACGCATTCCGTACTGCCAAGTATCCCTCCCGGGTGTTGTAGTCCAGGAAAAAACGATGTGCCAGAGTGATAAGTGAATGCTCCTCGCGTTGCAGAGTCTTGTAAAAGTTAATCAGGTCAGCATTCACATCATTTAGCAGATTTTCCTGGTATCCGGCATTCATGAAGACAGCTCCGCCACCGACGAAAGGTTCAATCAGGCGATTCCCTTCTGGCAAATAGCGAAAGATTTGTTCCAGAACACCAAATTTTCCACCAGCCCATTTGAATATGGACCGTTCGAATTCTGCCGCTGGTTTAACTTTTCGCTCTTTTGTTTCATTCCCTTCATTCTGCCGACATGCAGCCTTGGTAATCCGATCGCCAATCCAGCGCATTACTGGTATCGCCATACTATTGCCGATCGCTTTGTAACGCGGTCCGTCAGCTGCAAGCATCGCGGCCTCTTCTTCGCTCAAATCAGGATAGTTTTTGCGAAGGTATGCCAGTTCATCTGAAGAAACTTTTTTACGCTTTTCCGTAGGGATCAATGTATGTCCATCAGGAAAACCTTGCAGCCTTTCACATTCGACAGGGGTAAGACGGCGGACAGCTACTTCTGCGTTTCTTACTTCATAGCAAACAGCTGTTGGATTTTTAGACATTAGAGATGGTGAAGTATTCTTAGTTGCAGCATGTTGTGTACCGCTCATACGCTCAGGAAAAGCCAATGTAACAAGATGCTCATGGCTTTCTTGCTCACGTGCCCGCAATGTACCATGCCCTTCTGACCAAAAACCTGCTCCTGTGCTGCTAAAAACGGCAAGGTCAGTGGCATCTTTAAAATCTCTTGCCTTTACTGTCGATGCGGTTTCATCGTCAATATATTCCCCAAATGCCGCCATCCTGAAAGCGTTTACGGCTTTCGTCGATTTCATACTGGGTGGCATGTCAGCGTGTAGGCATGGATTTAGGCTTTCGCCACTGATTGCAGCGCCATTTGCAATAATGGCGGAAGCGATTTCCTTCTTTTTTCGGCTCGGCGCAATATTCCGGCGCACGCCTTCGAACTCAAAAAGTACCGTTGCGGGATCGAGGTCTGTTCGAGCACTTGCGACAACAAACACGCGTCGGCGTCGTTGTGCCACTCCGAAGTATTGGGCATCAAGGATTCTCCAGGCCACCTTTCGCTGCGGTCCATAAATACAACCACACTGCGGCCACTTTGGAGCATGGCAACCGGTTTTGCCATCCCACCGCCAGAACGCGTTACTTTTTCCTGATTCAGGTCGATCACCTGGTTCAAATGGCGCATCTTCTCCAGCCAATCCGGCAAGGAAACATCCGAAGGCGTTATCTGCCGATGACAGGACTCCTGGGACATTTTCCCAGACGATAACTGTCGGTTTAAGGAAGGACTCAGACCGTTTGTCGTCAATTGCATTTGCAAGCTCCACATACTTCAAAGTTAGCGCGCCGCGTTCATCATCAAGCCCACCACGTAAGCCCGCGATACTGAATGCCTGACAAGGCGTACCCCCGACGAGCACATCAGGGGATTCGATTTCCCCAGCCAGGACTTTTTGGGCAAGTTTTGTCATGTCGCCAAGGTTGGCGACATGGGGCCAGCGGTGCGCAAGAACGGCAGATGGAAAAGGCTCGATTTCAGCAAACCACGCCGGACGCATACCCAACGGTTCCCAGGCAATACTCGCGGCTTCAATTCCACTGCAAACAGATCCATAGCACAGCTCTTTCACTGCTTAGCCTCTCCACCAAGGGCATTTACCAGAGCATCAACCAGGCACGAAATTTCACTGGTCAACAGGAAGAAATCTGCGTCCAGTCGCTGCGCAACATCTTCACTATCAATATCAGAGTTCTGCTCAAGCAATTCATCCGCAAATTTGACGCTGGTAAGGCTGAAGTTATGGTCCAGTGTAAATTTAATGCGGTTCTGCCAGTCGAGTGCCAACTTAGTGACGAGCTTGCCAGCTTCCAGGTGTGTGGAAATTTCATCGCTTCCCAAATCCTGCTTTTTCACTCGGGCAATACCGCCATCCTCAAGCACTGCCTTAAGTTCTGCCGCATCCCCCATTTGAAATCCCTGTGGAGCACTACCATCACGTACCCAGTCGGTCAGCGTTAATTCAATGGGATTTTCAACACTCAGGGGAACAACAGGAAGAGAACCAAGAGACTTACGCATAAGCGCGAGCATATCCTCTGCCTGCCGCGCGCTGGCATTGATATAGATACGTTTAGTTGAACCGTCGTAGATCGCCTGGATAACAGAAAACTTTGAAAAAGCCCGTGGCAGAAGAGAATGCAGAACTTCGTCTTTCAGGGAGTCCTTCTCTGTTTTCTTCAGTTTACGCGCTTGTTCTTGCTCAAGTTTTTCAATTTTTTCTTGAATAGCTCGCTGGATAACCGGCGGGGGAAGAATTTTTGTTTCGCGCTTTGCTTCAACAAGGATAAAACCATTTCCATGCATAGCGATAACTTCGGAATTATCACCAAATGGCGATACAAAACCGAACTTGGCCATATCCTGACTACCGCATGGCGTGAAAAGGATCATTTTCTTTTTATCTTCTAAGTCGGTCAGATCCGCCTCACGAGAAAGTTTATAAATAGTAATGTTTTTCCAGTGCTTAAACATGTTGTAACCCTTGAATATCAACCACAGAAAGCTCGTCTTTGTAGAAAAAGGCCAGGTTGTGGCACCCCCTCGTTTGAGCGTATGAGCTGGGACCAATTTCGTTCTTCCAGACAAATGGCTTCAAATCCGTACGGCGAAGCATAAAAACGCGATTTGTTCCGCTCTGATTCCCAATGAGGCAAAAGCCTTCTTTCACCTTGATAGCCTGCAAGTTGTCGAGTTCACCGCTGGTTACACGGCTATCGAACTCCTTGCGGCTTATTAGCTCCATCTGCATCTGACGACTCCAAACAAATGCCCATTGAAGGGCGATGGCTGAATGGTACCGAAAACACGACATAAAAAACAATATTTATTAGAGCAATTTTGTAATAAGTAAACGCCATACAGACCACAAATAACCTAAGTTAAAATAACGAAAATCAGAGCAAATCATTGGTGGTGATGTGGCGAGTATTGCAACAAAAGACAGCATTTGTTCGGGGCACGGAGGATTCCCATCCAGGCCTCCCGTAGAGAGCGAACCACTACTTAAAGTCAACGGAGTCGAAGTGTTAGTTGATGGTAAGCAATATGCACAGCATACCGATGGGAACAGCACGCACGGCGGGCAAGCTATATCAACCAGGGCATGGTTTACCGTCAACGGGAAAGGGATCGTATGCGTTGGTGATCCTGTTTCATGCGGCTCTACCGTTGCAGCCGGAGACGGCCTGGTTCAGGTAAGTTAGGAGATATCATGCTGGAAAAAGACTACCAGTTATCCGCATATAAAAAATTGTCCGCCGCCGGTGGGATGAAAACACCTGGTGCCATAACATCGGCACGAAACAGTGCTAACACAGCAAAACTGCTTGCAGAAGAATTGACCGGATTAATTCTGGATACAATTGTCTATCCCGACACTATTACCAGCTATGTTTCAACGATCAGAACAACCGCAACTGGTTTAACGAATATTGGAGGGCTGGCAACTCAGCACGCGGACCTGTTGGCTGGTTATGCTGATCTGTCAATGCTCCTTCAACTCGATATTGGTTGGGATGTTTACTGTCGTGCTAATGAGCGAGAAGTTTCAGAACTGCCGATCTCTATTGCCATTGGTGACGCGACTACAACGAAATCGCTTGAGGACTCTGTAAATGCGCTTAATACGTCGAGTTTAGTCGCTGCTATGGGGGACATTAACCAGACCCTTAACACAGGCTCAGGAAGCTCGTCAGGCTCTGATTCAGGTGGCGGCGCAGTCACTCCCCCACCAGCACTGACAGAACAACAAGTTGAAGCACTGAAGGAAGCAACTGAACAATTTGGTGCTTTTTTCGACCAGACAACAGTACCGGTAGCAGCATTGCAACAGCAGTATGAACGAGCGAAGGAAAGCGCCAGCGTAGCCATAACTGCTTATAACCATGCTATCGGTACCGCGCTTGCGGAAGCATCAGCAAATAAGGCCAGCACAGCCAGCGCAGTCGCCGCTTTGGTTCCTGATTCTGTTCTTGATGAATTAAACAAAGCGGCACAGTAACAAAGGACTTCATTGATAATTTTTCTTCAGGAGGAAGACATGTCATTCTTTTCTACGTTAAAAACAGCTTTGTCTTTGAAGGAGAAACTTGCTGCTACTGGTGTTCTTGTTCTGATTTGCGCACTTGTTGGTGCCGGGTTTGCATGGGAACGTCATCAGCTAAAGCAAGCCTTGGATAAAATTGGCAGTCTTGATCAGGCTGTTAAGGAACGTGATAAGTCAATAATGGATCTTAACCAGACCATTGAGACGATGAACAAAGCAGATCAACATTTTCACAGCCAGGAAGTGAAAAATGAATCAGAACAAGCCAAGTATGCTGACAGGCAAATGGAACGAAAAGCAGAAGTTCAGAAACAACTGGTTGCGGCGGGTAATGTTCGCCAGCGCATTCCTGCTGACACTCAGCGGTTGCTCCGGGAGTCGATCAGCGAATTTAACGCCGACGCCGACAAAGGTTAACCACCCTGCCCCCAAAAGTGCATTTATGTGCAGAATGCCAGAGTTTAGCAGTGAATATTTTGATGATCTGCCAGCGTATATCCTCGATACAGAAACGATGCTGATGGGGATTAATAGGAAGAATCGCAACGTTAATGATTACAACCGCGCTATCAGCGGTAACTAAAAGGAAAAACTATGTCCGATATGGAAATTGAAAAAGAGATTCTGGCCAAAGGCAAAACAGCACCACGCCTGACTCCTGATCACATCGAGAGTGTGATTGCCGAAGAGCATTATTTCACAGCTTTTGACGGCATTCGCGCTGCGCATGAAGGCGTTCGTGAGGTGCTGTCTGTTCATCCCTCTACGCGTAGCCTGACCATCTGTGTCTTGGTGCTGTGCAATGGATTCATTGTTACCGGGGAAAGCGCCTGTGCCAGCCCTAAAAATTTCGACGCGGAGATTGGCCGTAAGGTGGCCCGTAAGAACGCCATTGAGAAAATCTGGCCGCTGGAAGGTTATCTGCTGAAGCAAAAGCTCAGCGAGCAGATTTAATCAACTGTAGAAATCGTAATATCAACACTCATGACTTTACTTTGGCAGGAAGCCACTAAGGACAAACAACATGTTTGCGGTTAAACAAGAAATAAACAACGCTACTTCTTTGTTCGAAATTGAGAGTATTACCGTTGGATATCCTGGGTCAGATCAATTTAAACAGGCGTTCGAGATTGCTGAAGCACTGGGTATCAAAACGCCTGATGCGATTGAATATATCCCTGTTGCGTACGAAGATGAGGAGATGACAAAGGCAATCGGGGAAGAGCAAACTTTGAGTACAGAGCGTAAGGATGTACAGCGGGATGACTGTATCGCCGTGATTTGCTCTGGGGTTGCTTCTGAAATGTTCCCCGACCTCCCTGCCATAGGAGGTGTTGGTTATCAATTCCTCTACAAAGGTGATACGTTACGCATCTATACAAGTAGTTTGTTGATCGAAGAAGTAGGTACGGAAAACGACAACTAATTCGCTTCAACTCTTCACAGAAATCGGTCCTCAGTGGCCGGTTTTTCACTTATCCACATTATCCACTGGGTAGATCCAATAATTAGGTCCATACAGATCCCAATTAGATCCATATAGATCCCTGATCGTTGCAGGCCGCGCCACGTCTGGCTTAGAAGTGTATCGCGATGTGTGCTGGAGGGAAAACGATGTGTGCTGGCGGGATAAAAATGTGTGCTGACGGGTTGCTAATGTGTGCTGGCGGGATATAGGATGTGTGCTGACGGGAAAGCCTGGGTAGTTATCACCACTTATAAAAGCTATCCACATAATTCGGAAAAAGTAATATGAATCAATCTTTTATCTCCGATATTCTTTACGCAGACATTGAAAGTAAGGCAAAAGAACTAACAGTTAATTCAAACAACACTGTGCAGCCTGTAGCGTTGATGCGCTTGGGGGTATTCGTGCCGAAGCCATCAAAGAGCAAAGGAGAAAGTAAAGAGATTGATGCCACCAAAGCGTTTTCCCAGCTGGAGATAGCTAAAGCCGAGGGTTACGATGATATTAAAATCACCGGTCCTCGACTCGATATGGATACTGATTTCAAAACGTGGATCGGTGTCATCTACGCGTTCAGCAAATACGGCTTGTCCTCAAACACCATCCAGTTATCGTTTCAGGAATTCGCTAAAGCCTGTGGTTTCCCCTCAAAACGTCTGGATGCGAAACTGCGTTTAACCATTCATGAATCACTTGGACGCTTGCGTAACAAGGGTATCGCTTTTAAGCGCGGAAAAGATGCTAAAGGCGGCTATCAGACTGGTCTGCTGAAGGTCGGGCGTTTTGATGCTGACCTTGATCTGATAGAGCTGGAGGCTGATTCGAAGCTGTGGGAGCTGTTCCAGCTTGATTATCGCGTTCTGTTGCAACACCACGCCTTGCGTGCCCTTCCGAAGAAAGAAGCTGCACAAGCCATTTACACTTTCATCGAAAGCCTTCCGCAGAACCCGTTGCCGCTATCGTTCGCGCGAATCCGTGAGCGCCTGGCTTTGCAGTCAGCTGTTGGCGAGCAAAACCGTATCATTAAGAAAGCGATAGAACAGCTTAAAACAATCGGCTATCTCGACTGTTCAATTGAGAAGAAAGGCCGGGAAAGTTTTGTAATCGTCCATTCTCGCAATCCAAAGCTGAAACTTCCCGAATAAGTGTGTGCTGGAGGGAAGCTGCATTAAAAAAATGTGTGCTGACGGGAAGGCTTGTCCAATTTCCTGTTTTTGATGTGCGCTGGAGGGGGACGCCCCGCAGTTTGCCCAGACTTTCCCTCCAGCACACATCTGTCCATCCGTTTTTCCCTCCAGTGCACATGTAATTCTCTGTCTTTCCCTCCAGTACACATATTTGATACCAGCGATCCCTCCACAGCACATAATTCAATGCGACTTCCCTCTATCGCACATCTTAGACTTTTATTCTCCCTCCAGCACACATCGAAGCTGCCGGGCAAGCCGTTCTCACCAGTTGATAGAGAGTGAAGCCTGGCAGCCCGTTGAAGCAGGAAATCACCAAAATGATTCAGGCTACAACCTGAACATAGAAGAAATCCGCGTCCTTTATACGTGGAGGATGCCAAAGCATGTTGTGACACACTTGGCAAAGGAGTAAACATGCAGAGAATGCTATGTACAAGCATCTACGCATACATTATTATTTTATGCAGCATTTTTAATTAAATTCAAAAATACAGCATAAAGGATGACTTTCGATGAGTGATTCCAGCCAGCTTCACAAGGTTGCTCAAAGAGCAAACAGAATGCTCAATGTTCTGACTGAACAAGTACAGTTGCAAAAGGATGAGCTACACGCGAACGAGTTTTACCAGGTCTATGCGAAAGCGGCACTGGCAAAATTGCCTCTACTGACTCGAGCGAACGTTGACTATGCCGTAAGTGAAATGGAAGAAAAGGGTTATGTTTTCGATAAACGTCCTGCTGGCTCTTCAATGAAATATGCGATGTCAATTCAGAACATCATTGACATATATGAACATCGCGGAGTGCCAAAATACCGGGATCGCTACAGCGAAGCGTATGTGATTTTCATCTCCAATCTTAAAGGCGGTGTGTCAAAAACTGTATCGACGGTTTCTCTGGCGCATGCAATGCGTGCCCACCCTCATCTTCTGATGGAAGATTTAAGGATTCTGGTTATTGACCTTGATCCGCAATCTTCAGCAACGATGTTTTTAAGCCATAAACACTCTATTGGTATCGTAAACGCAACATCTGCACAGGCTATGTTGCAGAATGTAAGCCGTGAAGAGCTGTTAGAGGAGTTTATTGTTCCTTCTGTTGTACCTGGGGTTGACGTTATGCCTGCGTCGATTGACGATGCCTTTATTGCATCCGATTGGAGAGAGCTGTGCAATGAGCATCTACCGGGTCAGAACATCCATGCTGTCCTGAAAGAAAATGTGATTGATAAGCTGAAGAGCGATTATGATTTTATCCTCGTTGATAGTGGTCCTCACCTTGACGCCTTCCTGAAAAATGCTTTGGCCTCGGCCAATATACTGTTTACACCTCTGCCGCCAGCAACTGTCGATTTCCACTCATCGCTTAAATACGTTGCCCGCCTTCCTGAGTTGGTGAAACTCATTTCGGATGAAGGCTGCGAGTGCCAGCTTGCGACTAACATTGGTTTTATGTCCAAGTTGAGTAACAAGGCAGATCATAAGTATTGCCATAGCCTGGCTAAAGAAGTGTTCGGTGGGGATATGCTCGATGTCGTCCTCCCTCGCCTTGACGGTTTTGAACGTTGCGGCGAGTCTTTTGACACTGTTATTTCAGCTAACCCGGCAACGTATGTTGGTAGTGCTGATGCATTGAAGAACGCGCGAATTGCCGCGGAAGATTTTGCTAAAGCAGTTTTTGACCGTATTGAATTTATCAGATCTAACTGAGGAGTAAGAAACCCCCATGTCAAAGAAAAACAGACCAACAATTGGGCGAACCCTTAATCCTTCAATATTAAGCGGATTTGATAGTTCTTCAGCCTCTGGCGATCGAGTCGAGCAGGTATTCAAGTTATCAACTGGTCGCCAGGCCACATTTATTGAAGAGGTAATACCTCCGAACCAGGTAGAAAGCGATACCTTTGTTGATCAGCATAACAACGGGCGTGACCAGGCATCTCTTACGCCAAAATCATTAAAAAGTATCCGAAGCACTATTAAGCATCAGCAATTTTACCCTGCAATAGGTGTTAGACGGGCTACAGGGAAAATTGAAATTTTGGATGGTTCCCGGCGTCGAGCTTCTGCCATCTTAGAGAACGTAGGGTTGCGGGTTTTAGTCACGGACCAGGAGATCAGCGTTCAGGAAGCGCAAAATTTAGCGAAAGACGTTCAGACAGCATTGCAGCACAGCATTCGAGAAATAGGTCTGCGTTTGATGCGAATGAAAAATGATGGGATGAGTCAGAAGGATATTGCAGCCAAAGAAGGGCTGTCTCAGGCGAAGGTCACGCGTGCTCTCCAGGCAGCGAGTGCTCCGGAAGAATTAGTCGCCCTTTTCCCTGTGCAGTCGGAATTAACCTTTTCGGACTACAAAACGCTTTGTGCTGTTGGCGACGAAATGGGGAACAAGAATTTAGAGTTTGATCAGCTTATTCAAAACATATCCCCGGAAATAAACGACATCTTATCCATTGAAGAAATGGCCGAAGATGAAGTTAAAAATAAAATCCTGCGCTTGATAACAAAGGAAGCCTCACTACTCACGGATAAAGGTTCTAAAGATAAGTCCGTAGTTACTGAATTATGGAAATTTGAGGACAAGGATCGCTTTGCAAGGAAGCGCGTGAAAGGCCGTGCATTTTCTTATGAGTTTAATCGACTTTCAAAAGAGTTACAGGAAGAACTCGACAGGATGATTGGGCATATCCTTAGAAAGAGCCTCGATAAAAAGCCGAAGCCTTAAACTTTCGCCATTCAAATTTCACTATTAACATACTGTTTTTAAAGTAAATCACTCTAAAATTTCAAGGTGAAATCGCCACGATTTCACCTTGGATTTTACCTTCCTCCCCTCCTCCCGAAAAAAATAAAAAAATTGCTTGTCACGAGAAAGTCAACAAGTGACTTTCAATAAAATCTCTTCCGAAAAGGGATTCACACAAGTGCCTTGTGTTTAAGGAAGAGTAAATTGAGTAACTTACGCGAATACCAGAATCGTATTGCAGATATCGCAAAACGCTCTAAAGCTGTGCTTGGCTGGGCAAGCACTGCGCAGTTCGGTACTGATAACCAATTCATTAAAGATGATGCCGCGCGTGCCGCATCTATCCTTGAAGCTGCACGTAAAGACCCGGTTTTTGCGGGTATCTCTGATAATGCCACCGCTCAAATCGCTACAGCGTGGGCAAGTGCACTGGCTGACTACGCCGCAGCACATAAATCTATGCCGCGTCCGGAAATTCTGGCCTCCTGCCACCAGACGCTGGAAAACTGCCTGATTGAGTCCACCCGCAATAGCATGGATGCCACTAATAAAGCGATGCTGGAATCCGTCGCAGCAGAGATGATGAGCGTTTCTGACGGTGTTATGCGTCTGCCTTTATTCCTCGCGATGATCCTGCCTGTTCAGTTGGGGGCAGCTACCGCTGATGCGTGTACCTTCATTCCGGTTACGCGTGACCAGTCCGACATCTATGAAGTCTTTAACGTGGCAGGTTCCTCTTTTGGTTCTTATGCTGCTGGTGATGTTCTGGACATGCAATCCGTCGGTGTGTACAGCCAGTTACGCCGCCGCTATGTGCTGGTGGCAAGCTCCGATGGCACCAGCAAAACCGCAACCTTCAAGATGGAAGACTTCGAAGGCCAGAATGTACCAATCCGAAAAGGTCGCACTAACATCTACGTTAACCGTATTAAGTCTGTTGTTGATAACGGTTCCGGCAGCCTACTTCACTCGTTTACTAATGCTGCTGGTGAGCAAATCACTGTTACCTGCTCTCTGAACTACAACATTGGTCAGATTGCCCTGTCGTTCTCCAAAGCGCCGGATAAAGGCACTGAGATCGCAATTGAGACGGAAATCAATATTGAAGCCGCTCCTGAGCTGATCCCGCTGATCAACCACGAAATGAAGAAATACACCCTGTTCCCAAGCCAGTTCGTTATCGCGGCTGAGCACACGGTACAGGCGGCGTATGAAGCACAGCGTGAATTTGGTCTGGACCTGGGTTCCCTACAGTTCCGCACCCTGAAGGAATACCTGTCTCATGAACAGGATATGCTGCGTCTTCGCATCATGATCTGGCGTACTCTTGCGACCGACACCTTTGACATCGCTCTGCCGGTTAACCAGTCCTTTGATGTATGGGCAACCATCATTCGTGGCAAATTCCAGACTGTATATCGCGACATTATTGAGCGCGTTAAATCTTCTGGTGCGATGGGGATGTTTGCTGGTGCTGATGCAGCATCTTTCTTCAAACAGTTGCCGAAGGATTTCTTCCAGCCAGCCGAAGACTATATCCAGACTCCGTATGTTCACTACATCGGTACCCTGTTCGGTAACGTGAAAGTGTACGAAGTACCTGCTGGTATTTGTAAGAACTTAACGACAGAGAACATTCAGTTCAGCTCGATGGATGTGCTGTGCTACGTCCGTGATGAAAATCCGGGTAAAGCAGGCTTCGTGACTGGTGATGCTGTCCCGGCCATCCCGTTCCAGCATCCGACCACTCCGGCGCTGGTCAACCGTACCACGCTGTGGGGTTCGGCTATCAACGATATGCACCCACGCAACGGCGCTGATTACTTCACTCGTGTAACGCTGACAATGGCCAAAAAAGGCGGGCTTAACTTCATAAGCGGCGACACGATTGATGCCGGTGACTCTGAGTAATCAGGGGAAGTTCTCCGTTTAACATAGCGCCCCCGTGCGGGGCGCATAACAGGGAAAGTTATGTCTCAATATTCAATTCAACAGTCATTAGGTAATGCATCCGGCGTCGCGGTTAGCCCGATCAATGCCGATGCGACGTTATCTACCGGTGTTGCATTAAATAGCAGCTTGTGGGCTGGTATTGGCGTATTTGCGCGTGGCAAGCCGTTTACTGTTCTGGCGGTTACTGAGTCCAATTACGAAGATGTTCTCGGCGAACCGCTGAAGCCGTCTTCCGGCTCACAGTTCGAACCAATTCGTCATGTGTACGAAGCTATTCAGCAAACGTCTGGTTATGTTGTTCGTGCTGTTCCGGATGATGCGAAGTTCCCGATTATTATGTTCGATGAATCAGGCGAACCGGCTTACAGTGCGTTGCCATACGGTTCTGAAATTGAACTTGATAGCGGCGAAGCCTTTGCTATCTACGTTGATGATGGTGATCCGTGTATTTCACCTACCCGTGAGTTAACCATCGAAACGGCAACAGCGGACAGCGCAGGTAATGAACGCTTCCTCTTAAAACTGACCCAGACGACTTCGCTCGGTGTGGTAACGACCCTGGAGACACATACTGTGTCTTTGGCGGAAGAAGCGAAAGATGACATGGGCCGCTTGTGTTATCTGCCTACGGCTCTGGAAGCCCGTTCTAAATATTTGCGCGCGGTTGTTAATGAAGAGCTGATTTCGACGGCGAAAGTAACAAATAAAAAATCGCTGGCGTTCACTGGCGGTACCAATGGCGATCAGTCGAACATTTCCACTGCCGCTTACCTGCGTGCGGTTAAAGTGCTGAACAATGCGCCGTACATGTACACCGCTGTTCTCGGCCTGGGTTGCTATGACAATGCGGCGATCACCGCGTTAGGTAATATCTGTTCTGATCGCCTGATTGATGGCTTCTTTGATGTCAAACCGACATTGACGTATACGGAAGCGCTCTCTGCTGTTGAAGATACCGGTTTACTTGGTACCGATTATGTAAGCTGTGCTGTCTATCACTTCCCGTTCTCCTGCAAAGACAAATGGACCCAATCCCGTGTGGTCTTCGGTCTTTCTGGCGCGGCGTATGCGGCGAAAGCTCGTGGCGTCAAGAAAAACTCTGATGTCGGCGGTTGGCATTACTCACCGGCTGGTGAAGAACGTGCCGTCATTGCTCGTGCGTCAATTCAACCGCTGTATCCGGAAGATACCCCGGACGAAGAAGCAATGGTTAAGGGCCGCCTCAATAAAGTATCTGTTGGCACCTCTGGCCAGATGATCATCGACGATGCTTTAACTTGCTGCACGCAGGATAACTATCTGCACTTCCAGCACGTCCCATCCCTGATGAACGCAATCAGCCGTTTCTTTGTCCAGTTAGCCCGACAGATGAAGCATAACCCGGACGGCATTACTGAGTCTGGCCTGACTAAAGGGATGACCAAACTTTTGGATCGCTTTGTCGCCTCCGGCGCTCTGGTGGCTCCTCGTGATCCTGATGCTGACGGTACAGAACCGTATGTGCTGAAAGTTACGCAGGCGGAATTCGATAAATGGGAAGTAGTCTGGGCCTGCTGCCCGACTGGCGTAGCCCGTCGTATCCAGGGCGTACCGCTGCTTATTAAGTAAGGAAATACAATGAGCAAAAACTTTTTTCAATCCGGGGCATTTTTGGGGAATGGACTGTCTCGTTTCGCTTTGAACTCTGATCCTGTGCAGTTGATGGAGTCTGCCCGAGCAAGCGCCGAACCGACAACAGATCCGGTTATTAATAATAATCCGGAACCGGCGGCACAGACTAACGATAACGTTCCATCTGCCACGGCTCCTGAGCAAATCCTGGAAGGGAAAGACGGTAAAGAATGGACCGTCGAACAGGCGCACCAGATGATTCTGGAGGCTGCAAATCGAAGTGCTATGCAGAATGCGTTGAGTGATGCGGCCGACGCCGTTTTCGCCTGGGCTGATAGCGGTGATCTGACTTTCGACTCCCTTGATGGTTTCGTTCAGGCTATCGCTGGTATCTCTGATGACGACGACTCCGAAGTTACAGAAGAACAGGACGATGCCTATAACGAAGCATGGGCAAATGTTGCTGACTTCCTCGCAGCATGCGGTGTAGATGATGACCTGATCGAAGCACTGGCTGACGATGAAGACGACGACGCAGCTGCTGATGTTGGTGCCTCTATCGCTGGTTTAGATAGCGACGACCGTGACGAACTGGAAGCGGCGTTTGTTGTTGCTGGCACTTCTGATGAAATGCTGACTGAAGCATTTAAGAAGGTAGTTCGTAACGGTGAGATCAAACTCATCCGTAAACGCCTGCGTAAAAAACGTCTGACTGCGGCTCAAAAATCGGCGCTGAAAAAAGCACGCCGTAAAGCCCAGACCGGCGCGGCAAAACTGGCCCGCAAAAAGTCAATGAAACTGCGCCGTAAGCGCCTCGGCTAAAGGAGGAGGCCGGAGAACTCCGGCCTTTAACTTGAATGGCACCTATACCTTATGGGGTTTACAGCCAGGCTGACGGTGTATCGCCATTTCTGAAAGTTACTTTAACGAACTCTCAGTACCAGGTTACCGGATATATCAGCCAGGGGGCGGCAATGAACATGGCCCAGAATTGGGAAGCACCTTTTACTGGTATGTCCATGGGTTCTGTTGCTGGTGCCTTCAGTGGTTTTGCGCAGGTTGGTACTGAAACAACGTCTGTTGCTCGTTGGAACAGCTTAATGGTTTGGGAAGGGGGAACACCGCCGACTTTCACGCTGCCAGTAACTTTCATCGCTTTGTTTGACCCATTCACGGAGGTTTCAGGAGCTATCGCCGCATTGTCAGCGATGATTAGCCCGGAACTCAAAGATGCCAGTATTGGTGGTCGAATCCCGGAGCGTGTGACGCTAAACATTGGTCGCCGGATCAACATCATTGATGTCGCTATCCAGGACATAAGTTTCGATCTCGATGCGCCCAGGGACAGCAATGGGCATTTCCTGAAAAACACCGTCAACCTCCAGTTGACCGGTTCTTCGATATATAACAGCTCCGATATTGTTCGGGCGTTCCAGTAAAAGGATTTTATATGGGGCACAATAACACTAAGGGAAACCGTAAATTTATTAAGGGCCGCTATACTGCCAACGCGGCCAAAGGCGAACGACTGGTATCTTCTGAATTCCAGCTCACTTTTGCAGGCCATGAAGATATCAGCGTACTGGTTCGCACGTCGCAAATTCCTGAAATGACCCGCGAGGATGTGGAGGACTATGGTCCGAATGGTGTGAAGTTCAACCAGCACGGACCAATTCGAAACTCTGGGGAAATCCAGGTCCAGTGCGTGGAGACTATCGAAGGCGATATTCTTCAGTTCATCAAGGATCGCATTGCGGCGAAGGACTATGTTGATATCACGATGGCTGCTACCCCTGAATCCAAATCTTCCGGGGTTAACGCTGTGACAAAAGCTGCTACAACAATTGAAATGTTGGACTGCAAAATCTACAGTGATGCAATCGACTTTAGTACCGAAGATGTGACTGCCGCTGTGCGCCCGTCACTTCGTATCGTCTACAACTGGATTGAGTGGGATTAAGAGTCATCCCTTGTATTTTAAAGCTCCTTCGGGAGCTTTTTTTATAACTATTTTATATAAACATGCATCGATAACATTGTCTGGAGTTTTATGTTAGATTATTAATGTTCTAATAAACTACAATTATTGAGGTAGATGTTTGTGCCTGTACTGTTAAAGGGGGACTCTAAAATGGCTGTGATTCCAATGTCGTACTCCCCGGGTACTGTCGCTCGTCGATTTTCGATCCTGGACGGAGTTACCATCCAAGGTGTGCTTTACCAGGTTATATGGGATTCCAAAACCCCATTTGCAGCTGTAATAGAGGCTGCGCCTTCTATTATCGATGGTGATATGCGCCATAAGGTTGTAGCTACTCTTGAACTTCAACGTCGCCCGCAGCTTGAAGGCGTACTGGTAAGGAAGTTCTGGGAGGATAGCGATGTTGCCCAGATTGAAGGTATCGTGGTTGATGGAACCGTCCGGGATGTCGGTTTAGCTACTTTTGTTTACGAAACCGTAGCCTCAAAAGCTGGTGTTGTTTTGCTCAGTGATAATGAGCAATACGAAGGTGGAAAAGCTCTTTGGCAACACATCGCCCGTCGCTCTTCCGAGCTAAAAGTGTTTATCCTTGACACCGATGCCGCTCAGTATTACCCGTTTGACGGCGAACGTGTTTGCTATGACGGGGTAAGTATTCCTGAATCCGAGATATGGAGTGAACACCCAGATCGAAGTAAGCATGGGGTTGTTCTGGTCGCTGAATCCATAATTGGAAATGCGGCATAGCAGTAAAAAATTCCTTGCTCCTTAAAAGGGGAGAGGGTTAATCTACGTATGCTAAGCATAGATATGGCCTCAGATTAATGTTAAGCGTCTTGCAGGACGCGTAATGTTATCTGGGGCTTTCTTCTATCTGCTTTTCGGGTAATGCCTGAAGCAGATAGCCTCAAGCACCCGCAACGATTGTATCAATGTCTGGCTTTTTTTCTATAGAAATCACCTGGAAGGGTGAATATCCACATCAGAAGAAATGTTGCAGCAAACATGATCCCTAATGGCCAGACCGCGCCAAAGAAAATCCATACTAAGATCTCCTCTGCTTGTTCTTTGCGGTCGATATCGACAAGCATTTTTCGGCTGATCATGTATACACAGAAGCCAATACAAACATATCCTGCAAAAGCGATCGCTAACTGTAAAAAATCAGATTGCATCTCCGACCTCAAACTGAAAACGCCAGGTGACTCCAGATTAGAGCAATCTATCACCCTCTGAATCCTGCCGGTATACCCCATTGTTCGTTATCTTTATTTTTGGCTAAAACCGCATTAAGAGCTTCGTTTACCGTCATGCAATGCGGCAGATTATCGAAGTTTGATACCCCGCCAATATCAGGAGAACGCTTGTTCTTCAGGTAAGCATATTTCCGCGCTGCCGCCTCTACTTTCTGCTTGAACTCATGTTTTTGAGCGCGTTTTTTGGATAACCGCAGATTGTCAGCCTTTGCTTTTGCCTCAGCGATCCATGAAGTCAATTTTTTGAGTCTGGTCGTTCCGGCACCGCCGGAAACTGATCTTTTTGTTTTTTTAACTTGTGACTTCTTATTCTTTATTGCCACGTCATCCTGACAGGGGGAGGGGGTATCATTTTGACATGGGGGTGTGGATAAAAAATTAAATAAAGCCAATGTCTTAGCGAGAACAGCTTTAACCTTGGTTGCCGCTGAAGAGATCTTTAATTTGCTTTCAATCAGCGCATTTTTGGCTTGTTGTGCGAAGGCCAAAAAGGATGGTGTAAACCGGTACAGGTTAGCGCGACGTTCATGGTGATCGCCGATAACAATCTCTACAGACAGAATTCCTTTGTTTACAGCTTCACGGAATGCACGAACGACGGTTGATTGGCTATAACCAGTTTCTGCCGCGATCAGGCGGTGAGGCTTGTGAATGAAGTATTCACTGGTTGTTGCCGCTAGATTTGCACATTGCGACAGGATATGCCCGGCGCTACGGGATAGACCGGAGTGTGTTACAAAGCAGGCCAATTCATAGCCAGAAAAAGTAAAATCGCTCATCGTTATACAGCTCAGGAAAGTGACTTTAGCCAGCATTACAATGCTGGTGGTTCTTACTACGTCTGTTAGCGCGTTGCCGCGACAGGTACCAGCACACCAGCATCAAGCAATCGCTTCATCAGCCACTGCTGACCTTTGCCGGTTATACGAGTCGTGAAAGAAATCCTGCTTCCATTGCTTGTATCGATCACGGTTTCTTTAAGGGTGAAATACCCACGGGATATGTATTCTTGTTTGGGGACGTTCCTGCGTTCACCGGTTGCGATCAGAATTCCGTTATCACGCAACCAGGTGAAGAGATAGTTTTGGCCCAGGCCGAGCACTTTGGCATAGTTGCCGATTAGAACCCCGCTGGCGGTAGCAACGCGTTCGGCGAATTCGACTTTAGGTGCATCCATAAGCATTTTTTGCTCCAGCCGTTGCTTTTGCTCTGCCAGGTCGGCAGCCAAACGGAGAGCTTCAGGGAGACTCTGCGGAATAGCAGGTTGTAATCTTCCGGCTCGATAGTCGATAAATGTCTGGTTTACCTTCAGCCGAAACGCGGGAGAAATCCAGCCTGCGTACTCCACAGCGAGCAATTCATGGGCAAAAGTGCCGCCGCCACGGCCTTCGAACGAAACTATGCAATTCTGCATAGTTTCTTTTTCAAGCTCTTCGATGAGCTGTTTTGCTGACAGCGTTCTTAGCCATTGAGCTGGCGCTTTATGGGCACCGAGTCCGCTCGCTCTGTGTAGAGCATTAAGGTTGTAACGGCCAGCGCGGTCGGTCGTAATTTCAACACCACAAATAACGGGCAGAGTGGTTGAAGGATCGACATTTTGATGAAGGTTTGATATATTCATATCCGCATTGAATGTTTGTTGCATTTTTTCTCCAAATTTGCATCAACCTTCAATCACCAGCTCGAAATGGTGATTCTTTGCACTTAGAAAACGAAATTTATTAGAGCAAATTTCTCTGACTCGATCCAGATCGGGTTGGACGATCTGCTCAGAAACCTGCCAGTTTGCTGGCAGGTTTTTTCTTTTGTTAACCTATTGCTACTGGTTTTAACAAACCAGCATCAAGTAGCTTGCGAGTTAACCACTGCTGGCCTTTACCCGTTAATTGGGGCGTCAGCCGTATCTGATAGCCATTTTCATCATCCAGCACCACTTCTTTCACCGTGAAATACCCGGCGTTGATGTACTGTTGGCGCGGTACGTTTTTGCGCGCACCAAAAGCCATGAGAATGCCGTTCTGGCGCAACCATGAGAAAAGGGCGTTTTGCTTAAGTCCAACGACCTTTGCAAAGTTCCCGATCAGGATTCCATTAGCCACTGATACCCGATCGGCAAAATCGACTTTAGGGGCTGCGGCCACCAGCTGCTGATTTAGCTGGTGGGTTTTCTGTTCCAGTAGCTGCTTTTGTTCAGCCAGCTCGGCAGCCAGGCGCAGAGCTTCGGGAAGCGTCTGGGGGATTGCGACCGGTTGCTGTTCTTTTTGCCGGAAGTAGCTGTCTTCCAGTTTTTCAAAGAATGCCCACGCTTGCTCTGTGTCTACGATCTTAGACATGCGTGCCGCTCCGCGTTCGGTCCAGAGTATTAAGGATCTGGTCTTGGGGGAAATTTGCAGCTCGCTAAAAGATAGTCGCAAACTTTTTATCTCATCTCCTTTGATTTTAAAGAAGTGTTTACCCTCTACAAATCGTTCTTCATTGCGATTGTAGTTCTGCTGAATACGAATAGGTGTAGTGCCATACCCTCTAGCAAGAGTCTCGGTTGTCACGACGCGTACTCCCTGCCATTCCAGAACGGGAATTTCATCAGGCTGATTTTCAACATTTATAGGTTCCAATGACTGAATCATGGTATGTAGCGAACGGCGGACCGCTTTTGACTCGCGCGCGGCGACTCGCAGGGCTTGTTTGTAGGTCATGGTTATGACAACCATAGGCGTACCACCACCTGGCGGCACGGTTGCACTTTTTGTGTAACCGTCCTCACCTTCTAATTCGTCGAGTATTTTTTCGATGAATTTGTTGTTCCGAACCTCTGGTTCCCCACATAACTTACGCGCTTCATTGACCATCTTTAACAGTGTCTGGCTGTCGATTGTGTCTCCGGTGGTGGGGATGACATTCACGGCTGGTGCTGGCGTTGCTGAAGCAACAGGTGCTGGTTTTTTAACATTCAAATTATTACTGGTCATTCTATGTGCCTCCTTTCTCATTTCTGCTGCCACCGTTGCGTAACGTAGACGTCCTTGTTCAATCAAATAATCCCTGATCTCGGCTATCAGTAGCCTGTTGATCACAGCCTTATCTGTTCGGGTATAAAAACGTCTGGTTATCATGAAATAGTTGGCAATTGCGCCGGGGATCTCCCGTGTCGGCATACAGGCAGTATGCAGGGCGATCGCTTCGGCTATGTCATTACGGGTGACGAGAGGTTTTTTCATAAACCCCCCTGAACGTCGGCAGAGAAGGGGAGGTTCCAGTAACTAAGTGAATTGCGCGAGTTAGTTGAAAAACGGGCAGTAAAAATGCAGGGGCCATCAGGCAATTGAGAGCGTGCTTCGTCTTCTGTTGCTGCGATAACGAAGTGATAGTGGTGTTTTTTACAGGAATAGAAACGCCAGATGAATTCTTGGCGTGCGCAAGGATTGGCATTAACCATAGTTACGGCCTCACAATCAGGTTTAACAACCTGCTACCCGCTGCTAAACAGGTGGCAGGACGTGACGGGGTTAGCAGACTGGCGATTGTGAAACCAGCAGGCCGAAGCCTCCCCATCACGCCCCACCATAATTTGGGCGTAACGCGGTTTTACGGACACAAAAATACCGCAATATAGGATATCTGCGGCTGTCCGCACAATCATTCAGGCTGCTAAACCCGGTCGCAGAATTTGCTACGACGGCGGAACTATAAGCCTGAACGATTAAAAGGTCAATATGATGCGAAAAGATAGCATTCGCGACTTAAAAATACAAATTTATTAGAGCATTATATGCTTAATAAATACACAATTGGATCTAATAACCTCTTTTTTTTAAAGGCGAAAATATGTACCCTAAATGAGTTATAAGGCAGGTGAGGTTATAATGAGAAAACTATTACTACCGTTATTATTTATGGCTGGGACTGTTAATGCAGCATCAAGCGTAAAGGAGATTTGTACCGATTATACGAAATACCTTGGGCACGTTTACGGCTTTGCTGTCAGTCAAGACGAATCCATGCGCAAGAAGTTACTGTCAGATATGAAACGCCTTAAACTTTCTGAAGCGATGGTGCAGCAAGAACTGTATAAAGTCGCAACCAACGAAAATGCTAAATATCAATATTCTCGCCTGTTAAATCCCGACGCAAACGAGATCAATCGAAGCTCTTTCGATTATATGGTAAAGGCATGCGAAACCGCTCCTGATTTTGCTATCCCTAGCTGGGGTGTGCTGGTGGCGAGCAATGCCGTTAATAAAGAAGACGTTGGAAGAAACGGCATTGATTCAATCAGAAACGCCCCGGGAATGCGCCATCAAAACGTGCAGGGTACGCTTGAAGAGCGGGCCAGGGGGCCGGGTACAAACTCCCCAATGGGAAACCTCTCACCAGAGGAATTGCAAGAGTATAACCAACGGATGGAGCAGTATGAGAAAGCGGCACGCGAACAAATGGAACAACAAAAGAACGGCTCACTTAATACCTTCCAGCAAGGTTTAAAAGCGCTTAATTTACCCTATGAATGGTAAATATATTATGGATAACCAATTAAAATATTGATAATCGTTAATATCCAAAGGAGATAAATTAATGCGCATCAAACGATTTTTTCTAATTCTTGCTTTGCTTACTCCATTTTCATCAATGGCAAATGTAAGCAAATGGTCAACCGGCGAGACTCATGGTGTTCGTTCTTATGCTGTTTCCAGCAAAGATAATTATACGCTTACATTTGAGTGCGATGTTGGATTTAATAATACGGATCCCAATCAAGTAGGAACACGACTACTCACTCTCATGAAAACAGAACCTGGCGGTGAGTCATTTGATGCTAAAAAAGAACAAATAACGCTGAAAGTTGGTGATGATGAATATCCTATCAGTTCTATCGGTTCCTCTGTGGGTGATAGTTACTGGTATGGTTTTTGGTCAGATACCCCTGATATGGAAGTTAAAACATTCGATGCATACGTAGACGGAAAAAAAATCGCAACATTTACGCTACGTAAGGCCGCAGAGCTTTTCAACGCGGCACCTGAAGATGGCTGCCTGAAGCGCGCAAAATGACCTGTCACAAATGACTACTCGTAGAATCGGTTAACACACCAGATTCTACGAGGTTTCAATGACACCACGACAATTACTCGAAGACGTCAAATCCCGCTTCACACCTTTGATTGCGGATGAACCTGCCTTACTGGAATCCCTGCTAAGAAAAGCATTGGGAACCTACCAGGATAGGGCGGGGCACATCAAGCGGATACGCATCACCGATCAGGCCAGTAAATCACTTGCTTGCCCAGTTGATTTTCTTGCGCTCGTATCGGTTACAGATCACACCGGCGATCTTGTCTACTCCGATGTTTACGATGGGAATATCGAGCTTGAAGATACCCATCGAGCGGTATACCCACTGAATGTGTCATATCTGGCTAATTTGCGTGATATGGATCTGGATAATGGGGATGTGCCACCTGAAATCATTGGGTTACTTTCTGACTATCTGGAAGTGCTAATCGCGATACCTAACACTGATCGCCTGCGAAGAATATCTATCGCGGGGAAACTCGATGCCAGTAATTTATCCGACGAGAACACGCTGTATCAGCGAAAGCTGGATCTGGAAGAGAAAATGAGCGCAACAAGGGCAATTATCCCGGGAATTGTTCTTTTCTCATCCATGTTGAAGTGAGGGGGCTGATATGGGGCTTAATGTTGCTTCAGTAAAGTCTTATGTATCTTCGGCATTAACGACGACATTATTTGGCTCCGGCGTTGGTGAGCGGGAAGTTGGTAAGCTGACGTCAATCATCATGAACAAAATGCTGTTCGCGCAAGGATGGCAGTTCTCTGTCGAAGTTGATGGTCTGGAGGGGGCAGACTTCTTTGCTAAAGACATTACCTACCACGATTACAGCATCGAATATGAAACGATTAAAATCGGCGGAGGGAATATCCTTCAGCCAACGGAGCGTTCGCCTGGGCAGATAACAATGATGGTCAGGGATACCGTTGATGGCCTCGTTTTGGACTGGTTTAAGACGGCAAAAGGTCGGGTGATCAATCCGGACGGTACCGGGAATATACCGTCTAAATATTTGCTCAATGTGCGTATTTATCGGTTGCTGTCCTCCGGTTTAACCAAACTGGAAAATGAGATGACGGTATTCCCGGTCACTACCGGCGATGTCACCTATGCGCGAGATCAGGTTACGGAATTTAAGTCATTCCCAATGACCTTCGCATTGCACAGCACGTTTAACCAATCCTCAAGTTCTTTAGCTTCCCTTCTGGGCTTTAGTTTTTCTCTTTGAATTAAGGAGCAAGGATGCTTTTACCTCTTTTCCCGCTACCATCGCGGCCAACTGAATTGATCCAGTTCCGTCAGCCAAATATTGCTGATGCGATGCGTTTCAACTCGATAACACCGGAGGAACAAGAACAACAGACAACGGCGTATTTAAAAGCCTTGCTGGCTGAACCCGCGAAATATGATCCCCTGACATGGACGGCGCAGGACCGGATTACCGCGTTATGGTGGATATTTACTGGCTCCCGTGAAACACCGGTCGAGACATTCACCTACACCTGTAAACATTGTGGTAAAGAGCATTATTACGATTGCGATATGAATGCTCTGGCTGAAGATATCCAGGTCCTGGAAGTGGAACCGTTCATTGACGATATTGAGGTGTCTGTAGAGGGCGTGCCTTATCAATGGCGTATCGTGCCGCTTGATGGTTGGGCAATGGAAATGCTGGAGATGCGCCGTGCAGCATTGCCACCTGAAGACGACGCGGAATTCAAAGAAGCGATCGTTGATTTGCGTTTTTGGGAATTCGCTTATCAGTGTGAACTTTATAACGATGTTAGCGGTACTCGTGAAGAGCAGGCTGAGCGTCGTTATGAAACGATCAAACGGATGGCCATTGATACTGAATTTATGAAGCTGGCGGCACACATCCGGCTGGCTCATGAAAAGCTCGAACATGGTTTACCGTGCTACATCGATAAAGGCGAAATGCGTCTTCGTCTCCCGCCGCACAAATGCCCAAACCAGGATACAAAGGAGTCCACAGAGGGTGCGTATACCCGTCTGTGGGTGCCCTTTCGGGCTACCGACTTCATTCCACAGGTGGGGATTGAAAAGCTATCAGACCTTAGTGTCCAACCTGGTTTTGTATGGGGGTATACCGATTCAGGACGCTGAAAGGCTCACTGAATCCTATGCGTTTTTCCTGTTGGAGAAACTGGAAGAAAAACTTAAACCGAAGCGGTAGGCGATAAGATCATGGAAAGAAAAAACGCCAACATTGACGATGTGATAAGGACGGTTGAAACCGCCAGCGCAAAAGAGCTGGAAGAGCTTGCAGGTATTCGGGAAGCTGTTGAAGATTTGAAAGGGGGGCGAGTTGCTACTGTTGATCCTGTCTCTCGCAGCGTGTCGGCATTAAATCGCACAATCGAAAATTCCCGGCCTGACTTTGTGGCCAAAGCGCCATCCGTAGACCCTATTGTTGACGCAATGAAACGGCTTAATTTAGGGGACGTTTCTCGTGTAGTTCAGGAAGATGTTGCTCAACAGGAACAGCGGGCCAAATCAACCACACCAAAGGGTAAAAAACGACGCAGGAAGGCTATACCAGAGGATGTAAAGGCACAACGGACCGAAGCAGCCGAACACGCTCGCGAAATGTTCGGTCAAAAAGGCGGTGCGCAAAAAAGCCAAAACCAACGCGATGCGCGTGGTCGTTTTATTGGAAAGTCAGGGAGTAAGGCCGCAGCGGAAGATGCCCGTGCTGAACGAGCAGAAAAGGCCAGGCGAAAAGAGGATGATGAGCGTCTAAATGCTGAATCAGGTTTATTAAAAAAACTGTCAAAAGTAGCTGAAGGCATAGGTAACCCTTCAGAGACTCGTGCCGTCGATGCGTTAGGTTATGCCGTTGCTGGTCCATTGTGGGCAGCAGGGAAGGAGCTTGGCGGGATATCAAAAGAAGTTGGTGGATCGCTTAATGGTGCCAGAAAGTCTATTGCCGATGTGATTCGTGGCAATGACGATAACAGCCGTAGAAAAGGTTTTTTTAGGCGTAAATCGCAAAATAGTGCCGATGTCGTTCAGGTTAACACCCAAAAACGGACGGTTCAGGAACTTCAGGAGCAGACCAGCGAAATTAAAGAGGGCAATGACAAGATTCTCAGCGCCCTTGATCAGATAGCCAAAAACACCGGGAAAAAGAAGGGCGGCTTGCTGTCCAAACTATTTAGCCTGTTAGGGAAGGGGGCCGGTGGCGTCGCGTCGTTGTTAATGGGGCGTGGCATGCTGAAAAAAGCTGGAGCACTCGCTTTTGGCGCTCTGGGGGCAAAGAAACTTGTAGGAATGCTACGCGGTGGTGGCAAGAAGACTCTCGCCCATGAAGGCGGAGATTTGGCTGCCCGGGCAGCAGGTAAACTTGGATTAAAGGCAGTTGGTAAAGGGGCGTTACGCGCAATTCCACTAGTCGGCACAGTGGCTGGAGGTATTTATGATGCGGTAACCGGTTGGAATGATACAGAAGCGCAACGTCGAGCGTTTGGGCTTAAATCAGGACAAGATCCATCATTCCAGCAAAAAGCCGCTTATACGTTAGCTAATGTTCTTGATATGGGGGGACTGGTATCTGGTATTAGCAGCGCCATTGGTGAGGTTCTCAAATCACTTGGATTTGAGGATATCGGCAATATGTTGCAATCATTTTCGACGGAAAGTATTGCCCAGGCCATTGATAGTGGGATTACCAACTTAGAAACATATATTTCTAACCTTGGCGACACCATTTCTACCAAGTTCGATGATTACACAGCAAAGATTGGTGATGCTGTTTCAGCATGGTTTAGCGATACATCTAATAAGCTGCTTGAAAAGCTGGATGCCATCAAAGACTTCTTTACTGTCGATAACCTGAAACAGGTTTTCAGTGATGCAATTGATAGTGCAATTGATTTCATTAAGAACCCAGGGAAACACATTAAAGAGGCGGCTGGTAATATTTGGGATGGGGTTAAAAATTTACCAGGTAAAGCATTAGATGCAGCGGTTGATGCCGTTAAAAATACCCCTGCGGCGATGATTGTATCAAAAATACCCAATCCGATCGGCGAGGCTAATGCGAAAGAAATCACTCCAGAGTTAAAAGCTCCGGTTAATAGCCACCAGGAGACGTCTAATTCTAAAACTGAATCCGATGCCAAACAGAGTAATATTGCTACCCGCGTGATAAATGCGGCACTGGACACGGCGAAAGATAGCAATAAAACAGTTAAACAAACTGCCAATCAGATTATCAATGCAAATGCCGTAGAAACGGGCAATAGCGCGTTGCAGAAAATTGATAAAGCTATTGGTCAAAATAGCTCGTCATCATCGTCGCTTAATACCACTGGCACCAGGAATGACATTCAGAAAGCTGCGGATACCTACAACAATGGCAACTTGGATGTAAAAGTCGGAAGTCTTGGCGCTGAAGGTAAGGCAAATCTCGATAAGTTGGCTCCGTATTTTGCCGAACTAGAGAATAAATACGGTCTTCCAGAAGGCACTCTTTACGCGATTGCTGCAACTGAATCTGGTGGTAATCCGTATGCAAAATCCCAAACCGGTGCTCTGGGGATGTTTCAGTTCACGGGGATTGCTCGTGAAGAGACTGGCTTAGCTGAAGGTGAATCGTTTGATCCTGTGAAATCGGCAGAAGCTGCGGCTCTTCTCATGAGCAAATATCTGAAGCAAGCCAATGGAGACTTAAACGAGGCCATCACTGCATATAATGCTGGGTTTGGCACTATCAATAAGTGGAAAAAAGGCACAGGTGACTTATCGAAAGAAAACCGTGAGTACGCGATCAAGGTCAATACTCATCGTGCTCGCTATTTAGGTGGTGAAATCTATACACCTGGAGCAGGAGCACAGGGTGGGGCGCAATATGGAGTGAGGGGACCACTGCCTGATAACGCTGTTATCGATCAGTCTACTGGCCTAGCGTTTACCCCTGGTGATAGCCCGTTTGAGAAAGGCGGTCTGGTAGACAAAATTGGTAATGCTGTTGGCGTTAACGATCTGGTCAACAAATTCATGAATGGCCGGGGTATGCGTCGGGAAGTCGTTCAGGGAACGCTCGAAGAACGTGCACGAGGGAAGGGGACCGCAACAGCAGCTGGCAATGTGTATGTTGATACCCCGATGCCAGTTGAAGAGGCGCGTCCGGTGGCCAACAACTCAAGTTACTTTGACCAGCTCGGCGCACAAATGGGGGTTGATGGACTATTCGATAAACTCCGCAACTCGCCGGGGATGCGGAAAAATAATGCGCCTGAACCAGCCTCCACGTCCCAGGTGACGACTGCCGCCAACGATTTGCAGCAACCAACCGGTCGTATGCAGATAGACGGGCAGGTTATTAGTGACCTTGGCGGTTCCGGTGCCAAGCCGACAATGCAGTTGGCTGATAATACCGTTTCACTTGATGGTGAAACGAAGCGGCTGTTTGCGCAGATGACCTCATTGCTCGCCAGGATTGAAGAGCACACCAAAGACTCGGCGAAAGGCCAGGGAACTGTCGTAAAGGTCAGCACGCCTCAGCCGGGCGTTATGCGCACGGTACCACTGTCAATTGATGATCCGTTGATGAATGACTACGCGAGAGTTGATTGATGGCCAACAATAACGAAATTGATCCTTTGCTGACGCTGGAGTTATCCGGCGTAAAAACGTATGAGTCCCAGGAGGAGGCCTGGGGCGCTCGTTTATATGAGTGGCTAAACACTTATCAGGGTGAGGTATACGGAGATCCGTCATGGGGCAATGTTTTACCGCAGTTTAAACACGAACCGACCAACTTGTCGCATGTTCAAATTGCGGTTGAGGCAATGCTGTTGCAAAAACTGACGGTAGATTTACCTGACATACCGATTTCTGGCTTGTCTGTAGCCGAGGGAGATGCTTTTGATAAGTTGAAAATATCCATTCGTATCAGGGATATAACTATCACACAGGAAGTGGTGCTATGAGTAAAACAACACCGACTAAAGACAGTATTCGTGCAGAGTTTGAAGAGCTTGTCGAGAAAGATTCATTCTGGTCGAAGTTTGTCGGCTCTCAATTTGTCTCGATGCTGACATTGTTTATTACCCAGATTGTCTACAGGTGCTTTCAGTATGCCGATGCGGCGCTGGCTGAAGGCTTTATATCGACCGCGACGCGGCGTTCCTCTATCCTGGCAGCGGCAGAAACGAATAGTTACGTTGGTACCAAGCCAACACCGTCATCGGGGATGATTGAGATCACCGCCACAAGTGAAGATGCCCCAGCGGTAATTCCCAAAAACATGCCTTTAATATCTGACGACCAGTACCCTTACATGACTATGGATGTATGCAGGTTGGTTGACGGCACCGGTACGGTAGAAGTGGCACAGTTGGAAATCCAGGAGGTGACATATACCGTTACGGCTGCCAAAGAATTTCTGGAAGTCGTGTTATCAAAGGCTCTCACTGCTGTCTGCTATAAGCTGGAAGTATTCGTGACGACCGATGGTAAGACCACGCAGTGGTCTTCCAGCACAATGTTCCGGTTAGCTGGTAGTAAAAGCCAGGTCTACGTTGAGTTTTATAAACCATCCGAACAGTTGGGGGTCCGATTCGGCGATGGGCTAATTGGGCAAATACCGCCAGAAGGCTCGACAATTACGCTTAAGGTATGGTGCACCAACGGCGATATAACCCTGGTTGCTGGCCAAAACCTGACTCCTGTTGATTCTGCGGCTAATTTAGCTAATTTGATTTCAGTTAAGACAACGACACCTATAACCGCAGGTACCGATGCTGAAACAACGGAGATCACACGTAACCGTGCACAATATTACCTTGCCTATGATGATCAGGTCGTATGGGGCGGGGACTATACGTATTTTCTGGTTCGTAACATCCCGGGGCTGTCCTGGGTAAAGGCATGGGGCGAAGGCCAGCAAGAGAAATTAGATGGTGCTTATAATGTTCAGAATATCAATAAGATATTTATTTCAGGATGGCATCCAAATAAAAGCCAGTCAGAGCTTGAAGAAATGATCCTGACTGCCTTTAAGAAGGTACCGAATGAACTGAACAAGAAATTCTCTTATAAAGAGGTCAGAAAACTACCATTTAAGATAACCATCACCGGACGGATATCGGCAAGCCTGACCATTGAGAATGTGACCGATGAGCTGAAGTCGGCACTGGAAACAAAATTTGGGCGCGACTCAACTTTCTTTGATCCGAACCGCGTCGGAAAGTACATCCTGATTAAGAAAAAAGACGTTTGGGCGTTTATCGAAACGCTGGGTTATTTCCGCGACTTTTATCTGGAATTTGTCGAGTGGAATGAGTCCAACGGCTTTTACGATTTCGTTTATCTGGATACAGAAAACTCCACCTTTAATATTTCGTATGAGGAGGAGTGATGCAGCGTTCCTGGTTTAATAACCGGCTTACATCAGCTAAGCAAAAGTCATTGCTCTATAAATCATTGGCTGATTTGGTTCAGTCAATGATGGACACCTTTGTTGACCCATGGTTGGAGCGAATTACCAACCGGAAGTCTATTTTCTCCATGAGCAAGGAGGATCTGGAGACCAGGACAAATGAACTTGGCCAGTTCTTTACTATCAGAACCTCGAACTCATCTTCCGTTCCGATGTTGTTACAACAGCGGCTTGATGAGATCCACTTTAAGGGAACTGAACGTCCTATAAACCAGACAATTTACCGCGAATTTAACGGTATTTCTGTTTTATGGGATCCGATATATGCACCGGTGGACCTTGAGCGTCATCCCTATGGCACAGTTCTAATACCAGAAAGCACACTGGAGACTACCGGCGGCACATTCGGCGAGATGTTTCTGACTTCCAGAGGGATGATCAGTATTCCCATAAACAACCTGGCCCGGACAATGGGGATTACTGGCACGATAGATCAGTCCGCAATTACGGAAGAAATTCTCAGAAAGTTTAATCAGTTCGTAAAGCCTCTACTGCCACTGCATATAGTGTTTGATGGGCTTACGCTCTATTTGTCGGTTGTTGTAAATGAACAGGCCGACATGATCACTTTGAACGAGATTTCTGATACCGAAAAAGCATTCTGCTGGTTTGAAACTTCGGATACAACTTCGCTTACTGGAGTTACGTCGATTAGCGCCCCGATCACCGCAACGCCTGGTGGCACTATTGTGAAAGCGACACCTACGTTTGATCGCACACGCGCAGATGATTTGTTGCTGGATAGCGACGCCTGACAATCACCCCGTCCGCAGGGCGGGGTGACAAGTTACTTCTCTTACAATGAGGCTTCACAACATTGATTAGGGAAAATCATGTCTGACGTCTCAACAAACCTCTATAAGAGTCAGTTGTTGGACTATTACTATCAGCGGCGCGCTGAATCGTCCATTAACAAAGGCTCTCGATTTTTAATCAGCAAGGCCGTTTTCGGTACCAGTTCACTGGTTACTAAGAAAGGAGATGGCACTTATGAGATTGGAGAACTGCCAAAGGCTTTCGATCTGGCAGAACTGACCAGTCAATTTTGCACCATCAACCTCGTCCCAACCTACTCAGGCGGGATAATTACTGTCCGAATGGACCTTGATCAAAGCCAGTTGCAGGAAGGGAAAAACTACCCATTCAACACTCTGGTTGTTCTGGATAACGAGAACAAGCCAATCGCCATTATTTGTGTCCAGGAAGACTCGCTGTATGTGGGCAAAACATATACCGCAGTTATGGCCATAAACACGACAACAGCATAAGGATATGCTTGATGAATGACGTTACAGTTGTTACATCAGTTACTTACCCATCACCCGAGTCGTTGGCTCTGGTGGCTGATGTGCAATACCACGAACCATATCTGTCAGCCGCGCTAAACCGAAAATTCAGGGGGATTGTTGACCCGGGATTTTATGCCGGTTTCTTACCTAAGCCTGGCGGTGGGATGAACCTGTTAATCACCTCAGTGGATGGTGATAAAACCGCAGGCGCGGCGTCGGTGGATATTGGTGAATTCTACCAGGTAACTATTCAGCATCGTAAGGATATTTCTCTTGCACTTAGCGCAGGTAAGAAATATGCAATTGTGCTGAAGGGAAGATATCTCCTTGGAGAGGATACCTATCAGGTTAATACAGCGTCACATATTCATGCGGCTGAATTTGTTACCAGAACCTATACCGATTCATATCAGTTGGGAGATGGGGAACTGCTTGTTTGTACGGTGAATATCCCTGCTGGCGTATCTGCCATTACCCAGGAGATGATTGATACATCCGAGCGTATTAACCGCACGATCGGCATTGATATTTCAGACTCTGTAACCAGTACCAGAAGTGATGTTGCGGCAAGTTCGCTGGCGGTTAAAAAAGCCTACGATCTGGCAAAAAGCAAGTATACGGCGCAGGATGCAAGCACAACGCAAAAGGGATTAGTTCAGCTCAGTAGCGAAACTAACAGCGACAGCGAAACAATGGCGGCGACCCCTAAAGCCGTTAAGTCTGTAAAAGATCTTGCTGATACCAAAGCGCCAATAGAAAGCCCGAGTCTGACAGGAACGCCAACCGCGCCGACGGCAGCGCAAGGTACAAACAGCACGCAGATCGCAAATACAGCCTTTGTTAAGGAAGCTATAACTGCACTTATCAACGGTGCGCCTGGCACACTGGATACGCTGAAAGAAATAGCGGCTGCGATCAATAACGACCCGAATTTCAGCACAACTATCAACAATGCCCTGGCTCTCAAAGCGCCTTTGGCAAGCCCTGCATTAACGGGTGTCCCTACTGCGCCGACCGCCGCACAGGGCACAAATAATACGCAGATTGCTACGACCGCTTATGTAAGAGCTGCCATATCCGCATTGGTTGGTTCATCACCAGAAGCTCTTGATACCCTGAATGAGCTTGCCGCAGCACTTGGCAATGACCCGAACTTTGCGACAACAATGACAAATGCGCTGGCAGGCAAACAGCCTCTGGATGCAACTTTAACCGCGCTCGCTGGCCTTGCGACTGGTGCAAACAAACTGCCTTATTTCACTGGTAAGGATACGGTAGCTCAGACTGATTTAACGTCAGTCGGTCGCGATATTCTGGCTAAAACAAGCACACTGGCCGTTATCCAATACCTTGGTTTAAGAGAACTCGGTACCAGCGGTGAAAAGATCCCCCTGTTGAGCACGGCTAACACATGGAGTGCACGCCAGACTTTCAACGGCGGGATCACCGGGGCGCTGACAGGGAACGCCGACACCGCGACGAAATTAAAAACAGCCATAAACATTAATGGCGTCAGATTCGATGGTTCTACGAACATTTCGATACCAACAATTACGTCTAGAGGACGCGTTACTGCGCTTACCGGTACAACGCAAGGTGCTGCTACTGGATTGCAGATGTATGAGGCATACAACAATGGCTACCCTTCCCCCTATGGCAATGTGCTTCACCTTAAAGGTGCCACCGCTGCTGGCGAAGGTGAGTTATTCGTTGGCTGGAGTGGCACAAATGGCGCTCATGCACCTGCTTTCATTCGATCCAAAAGAGATAGCACTGCTGCGGCATGGTCCGAATGGGCACAGATCTATACGTCAAAAGATTCAGTTCCCGGCGTCAATGCTAAAGGGAATCAGGACACCTCTGGTAATGCGGCTACAGCGACCAAATTGCAGATAGCACGTACCATTAACGGTGTCTCGTTTGATGGTTCTAAAAATATTGAGTTAACGGCGGAAGATTTAAATCTTGAGCAAACTGTAGAATTAGCCGCAGGGGCATTACAGAAAAACCAGAACGGCGCAGATATTCCAGGAAAAGATACCTTCACAAAAAATATTGGTGCATGTCGCGCTTTTCACGGTGCTATTAGTACAGGGGCAGGGAACTGGACAACGGCACAATTGATTGAATGGCTGGATTCTCAAGGGGCATTCAATCACCCATACTGGATGTGCAAATGTTCATGGTCATACGGCAATAATAAAATTATAACCGATACTGGCTGTGGAACTATTCATCTTGCAGGTTGTGTTATTGAGGTTATGGGTAATAAAGGAGCCATGACCATCCGTGTAACCACCCCGAGCACTTCCAGCGGTGGCGGAACTACTAATGCACAATTTACTTATATAAACCACGGTGGAGATTATGCGCCAGGCTGGCGGCGTGACTACAGTACCAAAAATCAGCAGCCTGCATTTGCTTTAGGGCAAACAGGAAGTACTGTCGGAAATGATAAAGCTGTTGGCTGGAACTGGAATAGCGGGGTCTATAACGCAAATATTGGTGGCGCATCGACATTAATCCTCCACTTCAATATGAATACGGGGAGCAGCCCTGCTGTACAGTTCCGTGTGAATTACAGGAACGGTGGTATTTTTTATCGTTCAGCGCGTGATGGTTACGGATTCGAAGCTGACTGGTCAGAATTTTACACCACAACACGCAAGCCATCAGCAGGAGATGTTGGTGCATATACCAAAGCGGAAGCGGACTCCCGTTATGTACGTGATATCCGACTTGGTGGCGCATCATCATACAAACCAGCAAATAATGGCACAACATGGACACATCAGGCTCCATCTGGTTGCGCATATACCGGAATAATTGTTCAGGATACAGGCTCAAACTCTGCCGATAATATTGGTGGTGTTTATTACAGACCAATTCAAAAAAATATTAATGGCACATGGTATAACGTATCGAGTATTTGATTATGATGCATTTAAAAAACATAAAGCCAGGCAATCCAAAAACCGAAGAGCAATATCTTTTAACTAAAAACTCAGGCGTCGTCTGGTTATGGACCGAAGATGGTAAGAACTGGTATGAGGAACAAAAGAACTTTCAGGAAGACACCATAAAGATTGCATATGATGAAAATAATGTTATATGCGACGTGCAAAAGGATGTGACTGCAATTTGCCCGGAGGGAAAAAGTGTCGTTGAGGTTCCTGATATTACAGCAAATCGCCGGGCTGATATTTCTGGTAAATGGATGTTCAAAGATGGCGTAGTGATAAAGCGAACTTATACCGAGGAAGAGCAGAGGCAACAAGCGGAAAATGAAAAGCAAAGCCTGCTACAGCTCGTCAGGGATAAAACACAGCTATGGGACTCACAGCTACGGCTGGGCATCATTTCCGACGAGAATAAACAAAAATTAACCGAGTGGATGCTCTATGCGCAGAAAGTCGAATCCACAGACACCTCCCGCCTGCCAGTAACGTTTCCCGAACAACCAGAATGAGAGAAGGCCCGATATCGGGCCTTAATTTTTATTCAGGCTTTTGTGGCCATTCAGGCTTTGCCGTATCCACACGGCTGACCATAACACTGTAGCGTTCCCATGCTTCCAGTCGTGTGCGTTCCTCGTCTGTTGCCATATTCAGCCTGACAGCGCGTTCCAGCGGCTGAATAACGCTTTCTGCTTCGGAAAGCAATGCGGCCTTTTGTGATTCGGCTTGTTGTTGCTGTTCGTCTGCCGTATAAATCCGCTTAATCACGGCACCATCCTTAAACATCCATTTACCTGAGTCATCAGCACGTCGGTTGGAGGTAATATCAGGAACCTCGACAACGCTGAAACCTTCAGGGTTAAGCGTTGAAGCATCTCTGGTGATGCCGACAATTATATTATTCTCGTCGTAAACAATCTTTATCGTGTCTTCCTGAAAATTACTTACTTCCTCATACCAGTTTTTTCCCTCTTCGGACCATAACCAGATAACATCAAAATTTTTTGTCAGTTGATATTGGGCAACAGTTTTTGGATTACCCGCAGTAATATTTTTTAAATGCTGCATAAATTACACCTGTGCGACGTTATACCATGTGCCATTGATGTATTTTTGTATTGGCCTGAATACTGCGGGGTCATCACCATCGACTTCACCGACAATACCAAGCCCGGTAATTACGTGCCCTGCTTTCTCATACATCACCCCTTTCTGCATAGTCTGGACAACACGTGTGCCAAGTCTGATATCTCTCACATAGCGGGAATCAAAGTTACCGTAATCCGAGGGATTAACACGCCCCGTAATATTTATGGTCTTATTACTTTGAATGCTTCCGGAAACAAAGCGCATAACATGGACGTTATTAGCATAAACATCCAGATTACCATCGCCATTTTGTTTAAATCCGGTGTCGTTATCACCAAGAACAATAGAGTTCCCACCCAACGCGTTATTCGTGCCAAGTGCCAGCCCGCCATCAATCCTGGCACCATTACCAACAGACACAACTCCTGTTCTTAAGTTGATGCCGAATGGCCTTAATGGCCCAATATCTCCATTTTCACCCTCATTTTCTCGTGTAGGGATGATATACAGGTTTTCTTCAGAACGGCGAAAAATAGCACCAAAAGATGAATTAAATATCCTCAGTGCATTGACTGTAGATATTTTTACTTCACTGCTGAAAAGGGCTTTAACAAGAACATACAGAGCATCCCATTTAAGATTCATCAGATCTTTTGTTGTGGTGCTCTGACGACTTCTCCATTTGAAATATTCATTGCCGTTGTCACCTGTTTCAAACCACATGTATGAATCAGTGTCACCATCGGCATCATTTTTAAATCCAATCTTCGCCCAGTCAGTATTTCGAATCCAGGCAAGGATTGAGTCGTTTTCAAAAGTAAGTCCGCCGGACAAGATATCGCCTGAACGCTGAACGGCATTATTTGCTTTATTAATGAATTCCTGTAGATTTAAATCTTCCGCCGTTAGCTCAATGTTTTTAGAACCATCAAACGAGACACCGTTAATAGTACGTGCTGTCTGCAATTTGGTCGCTGTAGCCGCATTACCAGAGGTGTCCTGATTCCCTTTGGTATTAACGCCGGGAACGGAATCTTTTGACGTATAGATCTGTGCCCATTCGGACCATGCCGCAGCAGTGCTATCTCTTTTGGATCGAATGAAAGCAGGTGCATGAGCGCCATTTGTGCCACTCCAGCCAACGAATAACTCACCTTCGCCAGCAGCGGTGGCACCTTTAAGGTGAAGCACATTGCCATAGGGGGAAGGGTAGCCATTGTTGTATGCCTCATACATCTGCAATCCAGTAGCAGCACCTTGCGTTGTACCGGTAAGCGCAGTAACGCGTCCTCTAGACGTAATTGTTGGTATCGAAATGTTCGTAGAACCATCGAATCTGACGCCATTAATGTTTATGGCTGTTTTTAATTTCGTCGCGGTGTCGGCGTTCCCTGTCAGCGCCCCGGTGATCCCGCCGTTGAAAGTCTGGCGTGCACTCCATGTGTTAGCCGTGCTCAACAGGGGGATCTTTTCACCGCTGGTACCGAGTTCTCTTAAACCAAGGTTTAGGATTGAAATGACGACGCCGGAAACTTCTTATAAAGCGTGGAAACAGCCACATCATAGATGATTGCAACCTGCTTACGGGGGATGCCATTCTCCAGCAATCGCCGCATTTGCTGCCATGTTTCTTCTTGGTATTTAGGCCGACGCCCACCTATACGACCTTCTGCGCGAGCTGCATCAAGTCCAGCGCGTGTACGTTCAACGATAAGCTCACGTTCCATTTCTGCCAGCGCCCCCATTACGTGAAAGAAAAAGCGCCCCATTGGTGTACTGGTGTCGATAGAGTCAGTGAGACTCCGGAAATTAATTCCTCTGTCACGCAGCTCTTCCACCAGCACAACCAAGTGACGCATGCTGCGCCCAAGACGATCTAACTTCCATACGACCAGGGTGTCACCTCTGGAAAGCATACGCAAAACCTTTTTTAGCCCAGGGCGTTCAGTCTTTTTGCCGCTCGCCTTATCCTCAAAAATTAGCTCACATCCTGCGCTTTCAAGGGCATTTCGTTGCAAAGCAGTGTTTTGTTCATTTGTTGATACGCGTACATAGCCGATCAGCATGATTTTTACTCTAATGCGTTGTTCTTATGAGTCTGCGAATTTTAAAGAACAAAGCGTTATGCACAGAAATAACAATCTGAATAGGTTCCTGCTTGATTTTTGTTAGATCCGGGAGGAGCTTATGCAGATTTTGATTTTTTTAATGTCCATTATTAGTGGAACCTATTTATTTCTTACTGGAGTTAGGCGTGGAGCTTATAAGCCATGTTTTTTACATTGGCTTGAAGCATGGCTGCTTGCCATAAAAGGTGGTTTTGTTGGTTTTTGTCTTGCAGAAGTTCAGTGGGGAAACTCATTTTTGAATGTGGTTGCTTTTTTGATATGTAGTTGGAATAGCCATTTTGTATTAAGAATAACCAAAATATGGGTTTTTCACTTGATTTACGAATGTATTGGCAAATTATGAACAACCAGATGAGAAGTTACTTTGCATACCATTACCTCCTGACAACGTAGGAGGGAACTTGTGCTTGACACACAGGAATTAGCTCCAGTTGCTATTGCGCTCCTGCTTTCAGTAATTGGTGGGATAGGCACGTTCCTGATGGATGTCCGAGACGGTCGCCAGTCTGGCAATTTGTTGGGATTGGTTACGGAGATCTTTGTTGCAGTGACAGCTGGCGCGGTGGCGTACCTATTGGGGCAACACGAGGGCTGGGAGTTATCAATTACGTACTTAATGGTAACGATAGCCAGCAATAACGGTCATGAGGTGATTTCAGGGATGAAACGAGTGAATATCGATAGCATTCTGAATGTTCTTACAAGTTTGGTGAAAAAGGGAGGTGGGAAATGATTGGCTGGGGTGTATGCGTTCTTGCGTTAGCCTTAGCCGATCGCTATTTGCTAAAACGCAAGGACATCACGCATTTAGAACTTGGTGATGTGGAAATTAAACCGGGTTTCATCCGGGTGCCGTTCAAGTACCGGTCTAAATTCCCGTTTTTGCGCGGCGCAACGGTCAGATATTGGATCCGCGATGTTCAGAAGCCGACGACAGTGATTGAAGGTGAACAACGTTGTCTGACGTCGGCTGAACAGGGCGAAAACAGTGAATGGTTGTACATACCCACTGAATATATGGGTAAAGGAGAGCGACTGTGGCATTTCAACGTCATGGTTACGCATGGCGACTCGTTCATTAACCCGTTGTATCGGATTTTCCCTGTTACTCAGCAAATCCGCAGAAGTTACGTAATAAATCTCGCACAGGATGTGTCAGATGACGAAAAATAAGTATGCAACGGTCGATTTTGACCAGGTTAATGAAAAGGGGCTGAAATCCCTTATCGCGGCGATCAATAAAACCGGTGTTACGGTAATTGAGGTTGACTCCAGCAACCGCGCAACAACGAAAGATGGCGTTAAAGTTAAAACCGCAAAGCTGGTTCTTAACGACGGACAAATTCTTGCCATACAGGTAAACGATACTGGCGATATATCGTCTGTGAAACTGAATGGAAAAGCTATTCCTAACGCTCAGTCGCCGGATATCAAGACGCTTGGTACCGTCATGGGACAGGCGGCCCGCAAAAACTCCGCAAAATTCCAGAAATCACTGATCGCCAAAGCGAAGCGTGTTGCCAATCCGGTAGACAAGAAACCGGCAGTTAAATCCAACTTTCAGCGCCTGCAAGAAGCAAAACAGCGGAATGCTCAGGTGGTTGCCGCTTATAAGTCCGCGCAGAATTCGGTGTCTTTCAATCAACAGCAGATCACTGATTTGCGGGCGAAGCTGGATAAGGAGACGGGCCGACTCAATAACGAAAAGGCACGGAATGGCGAACTCAAACGTCGTCTTAAGCAACTGAAAGCAGGAAATTAACATGGAACAGTTCAATATCAATAAAGGGGTGACGATCAAGCCTGGGCTTGACGTGCTTCCCCCGCCAGTGACTGATGATGAATATCGCGCATTAATGGCCGGTGAGGACCGCTATCTGATGACGGAATCCAACACCCTGGAGGAAATCGAGGCTACGTTCTTCTATGACACGCCGATCCACTGGTGTGCTACGGATTTATTGGAGGCGATTAGTTCTACTCGTTTGCAGTTACACCGGACCATGCAGGCATTTGTCCGGGCATTGAACCAGAAGCTGAATGGTACCGGAATCTCTGCGGGGAGTGATAAAACGGGGGATGTGGCCCAGAGCGGCGCGCGCGCGATCGGCGGCGCTGAAATTGGCCGGGCACGTAACGTTAACGGGCTGCCAGTCCTGCCAGCCATTATTCCGCTCAGTGATGGTCAGACTATCAGTATTCTGTTTCATAGCCCGACAGCGGAAAACCGGATCACCAATAGCGATACGCTGGTTGCTTTCCAGTTCTTACTGAATAAAAAAGACGTTACTCACACCGTTGCTCCGATGAGTGGACGTGATATGACGCTGGCGCAGGTCACCATGAAACTTGCCAACCTTGCAGAGAAAAACTCGGCAAAATTCCAGCGTGCGCAGAAGAAGAAAAAAGCCCTTGTTGATGAAATAACCCAACTACAGGCTGACAGTGACCAGAAAGAGGATGCCATGAGCGACCTCGCGGATCAGGTGGCAGCGGTAGAAGGGCAGAAGGCAGATCTGGAGCAGAAAATTAACGCTGTTGCATCGGAAGCGGATTCTCTTTATGAAGAGAATGAGCGTTTGCAGACGGAGATTGATCAGCTCAATCGCACTGGTGGGCGCGATACCATTGCTCCAGCGGGGATGACTGGTGGGCACTCTCGCGCGCTGACGGATCGCCTTGCCAGTATCAAAAATCGTATGCATATGGACGGGGAAGTGACGCTCAGTAATGGTGCATCAATGAAGCAATTCATTGGGGGCGGCGAAGGGTATATCCAGTTAACCGATCCGGATGGCAGCGTATACATGATCAAGGCTAAATCCATACAGGGTGTGGACATGGCAGATGCGATCGGCAAGCTGTTTAAAGCCTATAAAGCGGGTAATGTATCGGAATACCTGGTCCAACCAGAAGAACATAAACCGGAAAACGTCGAACCTGAACCAGCGGAGGATACCGGTAGCTCTTCGCCTGAACCAGAAGTCTCTGTAGGTGCATATCGATATGCCCTGCAAATGCGTCCGGCGGCCCCTGGCGCAATACCTGAAGGTAACAAAGCAATTCTGCCGCGCCCTGATGAAGGTGACCCGTATTATGAATATGCACGCTACGGCATTGCTACTTACGATACCCCGCTTTCTGATCAGCAAATGAGTGAGTACGACCTGAAGTTATTGCCTCGCGAGGATTCTTTCGACTTCCTGGCGAAGACACTTACTAATGGTCCGTTTGGCAAATATGCACAAAAAGCTCTGGAGCTGGCCACCAGCTCACCAGACGAGTTCCGCGTAATGCTGAAAACTCAGTTTCAAAAAACTTTCCCCAATATTGCGTTTCCTGGGGGCGCTGGCACCGAGAAAATGGTGCAGAGCATGATCAATGCATTGCAGGCCGAAGTCGGTGAGATTACTCAGCCAGAACCGGCCCCGGCACAGCCTGATGAAACGGTTAGCGAAGCAGATGCAGAGGCTAATAAAGCCATTGAATATCTCAATAACGTGATGGATATACAAAGCACTGACATGGCGGAGATCCGTAACGCCCGGGGCAATGTCCGGGAAGCGATTGCAGCCCTTCAGGCTGCCGGACGTTTTGAGGAAAACGAAGAGCTGGTTAACGGCGCAGCTCGCCACCTGGCTGATCTGCTGGTAGCAATCCAGAAAGCGGGGGTAGCGGCATGACACTATCAGCTATTGAGTTAATGGACCTCAGCGACAAGTTGGATTCTCTGATGTCCAAAGCTGCTACCGCGAGTGGCATGGAGTTGTTGGATATCAGCGATGAAATTGACCAGATCATGCAACAGATGGGGTACGGCGCGTCCGGCGGCGGTAGTGGTGAGGAAAAACAACCTTCGGTACATGATGGTGTGCCAAAACTGGTTGCTGATTTCCTGGCTGATAAATTCGTCGATCAGAGCACCGATGCATTTATCGGTACGTTGCAGGACTTGAGTCAATATGTTGGCACATACATCGATCTGGACCAGGTTAAACAACACACGGCGGCATGGATAGCCGCCAACATTAAAGAGGCAGCATAAGGCGTAACAGGGATGAGCTTAAGCGATCAGGTGGTGATGGCCACCAGCATAGAAACGCTGATCGAGCTGCTAAAAAACCTGCCCGATTACGGGCGGGTTTCGTATGTGGTGACAGCGAAGGGAGACGAGGTAAAAACAGCGTTTGATATCGTCGATGCCTCAACTCTTTTGGTATCCAATACTCTGGACGGGAAAATTAATCCGGACTATCCCCAGGAACTTCAGCCGCGCGACCGGACCCGCGCATCCAGCCTTCTTCAGGTTAACCAGATATCCAAGGATTTGCGGCCTGCTCAGCTTACCGATTCCGGTCTATCCAGCCATGGCGCGCCGATAATTGGTGAGGACAATGCCGTTGAGTCAGGTAATGGACGGACCATGGGGATCATTAAAGCCTATCAGGACGGCAATGCGGATCGGTATCGGGAGTACCTGATTGAACATGCGAGCGAATTCGGCATACGTCCTGAAAAGGTTGAATCAATGACGGCTCCGGTACTGGTGCGCCGCCGGTTAACTAAGGTTGACCGCGTTCAGTTTGCCAAAGACTCAAATATTTCTGATCTTCAGGAAATGGCAGCCAGTGAAAAGGCTTTTGTTGATGCCGACAGCATAACACCGGCGATGATGGCGCTGTTTAATCCGTCAGAAAGCGGAGATCTGCTTAGCCGCAGTAATGACGCGTTTATTCGCGGATTCATGACGCAAGTTGGTGCCACACAGGCTGCTGGCCTTGTAACGGAAGATGGGCGACCAACGCGGCAACTTGTTGACCGTATACAAAACGCGATCTTTGCCAAGGCATATAAGGATGCGCGCCTGGTAAGGATGGTTGCAGAAGAACCTGATCCGGATATGCGTAATGTTCTGACGGCGCTTAATGCGGCGGCCAATGATTTTGTACAGATGCAGGCTTTATCAGGAGAAGCGCACAAGCAGGCTGTGACAACTATCGTTGATGGTATTGAAACAGCGGATAGCCTCGATAAAAAGGCGCTGGCGGCATTGAAAGATGCGGTAGACCTGGTAAGGCAATCGAAGGAGTCAGGCCAACATATTACCGATGTTATTGCTCAGGGGGATATGTTCAGCGAAACGGCCCCGGAAGTGAAAGCACTCGCGTTGTTTATCGTCGCGAATAACCGTAGCGCGAAGCGTATGGCCACCGCCTTTAAGTTGATGGCGCAACGTATCAATGATGAGTTACAGCACCAGGGCCAGGCGCTCGGGGATATGTTTGGCGGCGGTGATGTGTCGTTACAGGATATCCTTCGCCAGGTGTCTCAGGAACTGGAAAACGAAGGCATGCAAGGGATATCCGGCGGTCTTTTCGAGTCCGTTTCCGGCGGTAGTTACAACGGCGTTGCTCCATATACCAGTTTGCTATTACATCGGGCATCCGGCACCAAAGACATTATTCATCTGATCAGGCTGCTTTCCCGTACAGATCCCCAGGATGAACAGCTTGTTCAAGTGCTTGCGCATTTTGTTCGAATGCCTGTTGCCGACGTGAAAAAATGGTGCCGATTATTCGGTATCAGCAATTCGTTACTTCGCGGCTTGTTAAATCACGCATCCTCCCTTGGGCGCGATGGCTTTGACGAGATAGCGCAGGCGATAAAAAACGGAGATATGCCACCAGCTATTGACTGGTTTTCCATTCGCCCAACCAGGGTGAAAGCATTCCTTAGCGCGGCGCAATCAGCATCACCATTGGCAGAAATGGTTCAGAGGTTATCGCTCATATTCACAGACCATACCGCGTTGGGTGATCTGACTCTGGACGAGATGAAGGAAGCCTCCATTCAGTGGGCCGATCAACAAAATGAGGTTAACTCAGACTTCTTGCCAGCATTCAGGAAGGCCGTTAGTAAAGCGGATGATGCCCGTGGAATTCTGAAGGCATTTAAGGCATTGCAAAGTCGTGTTAATAAACATGTCGGTGATATCGATGGGGTAACGGCGGAAGGCCGGGATATCCTTAAAGAGCACGGCATAACGCCAGAGTTTATTGATGAGATCAGGACTGATATGCAGCGTGAGGTCGTATCGTCCCTGCAAATCGTAGCCAGAGCGTTGGCGGATGCTAATCCGAAGAGTGCGGCCATTGTTAACCGTGTTATTGGTGATATTGAAGCATCGGAGGGCATGGGGGCGCTGAAACTCTTCCTTTCGCGAGCGTTTAATCCTAACGGCAATATTCTCCCCAGCATTATTGGTGAGGCTAAAAAGCATGTCAGTGAAGAAGAACTTGAGCTGCTTAACCAGCTACTCAATCGATTTTCATATATCCCGCAGAAACGCTGGCAAATGAATCAGCGAAGTATGGATTCGGTCTACGAGAAAGTGTTATCTGCCATGAACAGTGCGATCGCCAACTCATCTGTATCAGAAGAAAAAGCTCTTGAGTGGGCCGACTCTTTTATCACGGAAGAAGTGGAAGAAGCCCGCGCTGGACAGAATGGTGGAATAGACTTGCGCAAGGAACTTGCTGATATTTATCGCCTGACCGGCGGGAAAATATCAACCTTATCAAGGGTAATTCACCACAAGGGTAGGGCGTATGCAAATCTTAATGGTGTTGTTGCTGTCGATTTGCACGATGAAAATGCAAATGCACTGTGGCACGAGCTGGGTCATCATCTTGAGTACAGTAACCCGGGGTTGTTAGAGAAAGCCAGGTCATTCCTGAAGGCCAATGTTGAAGGGGATAAGCCATCTTTCGTTAATATCGGTGGGCGTGGCAAGCCTGAATGGTGCTTCAGATCTCGATTGAGTGATATTTATATGGCGAAGGTATACCCGCCAGCCTCAGTAAGTAACACCGGGAAAATTCGGCAGAAATCACCGACTATTTCCAAAACGTCAGCAACGGAAGTATTCTCTATGGCTCTTCAGTTGTATCATGACAAAGAGGCCGCTGCCGCATCACTGATGAATGGTGACGGATTGCTGGAACTGTTATTAGGTGTGGCAAAGGAGCTAAATAATGCAGATTAAAATCGCAGCGCCATTAGGCGGAGATGCCATTATCGAATTTGATGATAATGAAGAAGTTTCCGGGCGTTTAAGCATTATCTCCGGTGACATTACCGAGGACATGATCGCTGAAGCCATAGTTGGGGCAAATCCCAATAGCTATATGGGATTCGTTAATACCCTTGATGCTCCCGCAAGTGATGTTCTCCGAACGCTGCATCTTTACGCTGGCTGGTTTGTTGATTGGCCAGCAGTAGATGGTGGTGATGAGGACGACGACGACGATGATTTTGGTGATCATGTAGACCAGATCGTATATTGAAGAAATCCCGCCAATCGGCGGGATTTTTACCTCACGAGAAGCTCTTTTCTGATGTCAGCCAACAGTGCTCGTGCAAATCTCTTGGTGGTTTTTCGACAAATGCCTCTTCAGCTACATCCCGCCAGGGAATTTGTTTAGCCCATTCAGCTATAGCGTTATGGTTTGCTGAGAATAACGGTATTGTATAGGCTTTCAGCCAGTCTAATGTGCTGGAGTTGTGTTTTTGAGCGTGATGTTTCGCATGGTGTTTGGCGATCACGATCGTAGGCACTACCCATTTACTACCGTCAGTCATTGTGAAGTGCATATTACGGGGAACAGATGATTTTTCCATCAACTCCCGAATCCCAGGGAATTTCCCCAAGATCAATCGGCGATATTTATCGCTATTGCACCCACCAAACTCTTTGGCTTTATATTCAAGATATGCTTCAGAAACGAGAGGTGAATCCTCTGTGCTGAGAGTTATAGCCGTGAAAATACCAGCAGGATTGTTCTCACTATGGGCCAACCGGTGATGCGAATCATAAAAATACCCTTTCTCTCGTTCCGATGGTTTCGACAGCAACAGCAGGCGCGAATCATAACCGGTCAAATTGCCTGTTATCACAGCATGAGCGCGGTCGCTGATTTCTGCCGCGTTAATAACGATGAAGAGATCATGCGGCCCAGTAAAACCAGCCAGAGATTCTTCGTTATTCAGACAATAGTTTAAATATACACATCCCCATGCTTCACTGATATGTACCAACCCTTTTTCAGGGTGCAGTTTGAAATGATTGCCAAGAAAAGGGTGTTTCTTGATAACCTGCGCCCAATAACAGCACATATAGTCAATTATATTGTTTCGACTATCGTTAATAGCAGGAGAAACAACCACTGTACGGGAACACGAATACAGTATTGTTTGCAGGATGCTAATCACTGCCACAATAGAGGTTTCCCCAATACCATGTGGTGTGGTGGCAGTGACTTTGGCTCCGGTGTTCTTTATCGCGTTAATAATTTTTGCTTGATGAGGTGTTAACTTAATATCAAGCAACTCTTTTGCTGCCAGTTCCCAATTGTCTTTATACCGTTCTATCAGTGCTAACCAGGCAGATTCATTCTGTATACGATTAATCACTTTCCACCTCTTCCGTGGTGTTTTCTTGCAGTTCTGTTAATGCAGCACGACACAGGTTCCGGGCATTGGCTATAGCCACACTTTTTACCTCATCCGTCATTGTGCAGGTAATGTACTGATCGAGTTCTTCAGCTCGGATGATGCTTTTCCCAATCATAAACTCTATTTGCCAGAGCAGATCGGCATCCATCGTCAGTATTTCAGCCTGGCCTTCTGGGCCTGCGGGGAAGCAAACATAAGACTGTTTGCCCAGGCCGATAACTCGACAACTTGCTTCAAGAATTGCACGCTTGAGGTCTAACTTTGTAACTGAAACAGGTTGATTTTCACCTGTGATTACGCCATTGACATGGACGTGGAAGGGCATGTAGCTTGAAATTCGCTCTACTTTCCATACGCCAGCAAGCGATCCTTCATGCAGCACAATGGGGGTAACCGCGAGTTTCATCTCACCATATAACTGCTGGCAGATAGCTGGATTGCTGAATACATCCAAAGGTTCACACTCAAACAGCGGCGCAATCTGCATGAGGTCCATCATGGTCATACCAGGGGTACGAGCAGTAATGAATCTGCGCATTCCAGTATCCATTGTGCGCCAGATAGCTACACCATGCTTTTTGCTCACTTCTTCAGTAAAGCCAAGGTGGCACATGATGGTTTTTTCGATAGCCAGATCAGAGATAGAAACCTTTTCGCCTGGCACTCCATCATTATTGATGGTCACTTCGACACTCTGGCCATTACGTAGGCGGTATTGAATGGTTTTAGTATTTTGTGCTGTCATAGTCTTTTCTCTGCTTAAAAACTGATGTATTGCGCCTTCAGGTTGGTTAGGAATGTTTTCCCACCAGCGAAAGCAATATCTCGGGGTGTTCTATTCGTTAAAACGGAATATCGTCTTCAAAGTCCATTGGAGGTTCGTTATTGGCGTTGCTCTGAGGTTTACCGCCACCGCTGTATTGCTGGTGGTTTTGAGGTTGGTTTGACTGCCCCCAGCCATTTGAGGACTGTGAATCGTCGCGGCGAGCGCCGATCATTTGCATGGTGCCGCCCTGGCTGACGATAATTTCCGTCGTGTAACGTTCTACACCGGCGTCATCTGTCCACTTACGGGTTTTAAGTTTCCCTTCGATGTAGACCTGAGAACCTTTTCGTAAATATTCACTCGCAATTTCAGCAAGTTTTCCGAACAAAACGACTTTATGCCATTCTGTTTGCTCTTTCTGTTGGCCCGTTTGCTTGTCGCGCCATGATTCATTCGTTGCGATGCTGAGTCTTCCGACCGCTCCGCCATTTGGTATATACCTGATCTCCGGGTCTTGCCCCAGGGTACCAATCAGGATGACTTTGTTTACACCGCGTTGTGCCACTTATCTTACCTAATAAAATAAATTAATTAGAGCAATAATGTATATCTTTGAAACGTAGCTAACAAGTGATTTGCATTATCCTGTGCCTTCTAAAGGGATCGAGTCAGTCGGTATTGGCTGTGAATGGGTGTTTGTCCTGGAGCGTAAAAAATTCGCTTATGAGGTCTTTATGAAGGGAAAAACAGCCGCAGGAGGCGGTGCAATTTGCGCTATCGCGGTGATGATTACCATCGTGATGGGTAATGGCAATGTGCGAACCAACCAGGCGGGGCTTGAGCTGATTGGTAACGCTGAAGGTTGCCGACGTGATCCATACATGTGCCCGGCGGGGGTATGGACTGACGGGATCGGTAATACACACGGGGTAACGCCGGGTGTGCGAAAAACCGACCAGCAAATCGCCGCTGATTGGGAAAAGAATATCCTGATCGCTGAACGCTGTATTAATCAGCACTTCCGGGGCAAAGACATGCCCGATAATGCCTTCAGTGCAATGACAAGCGCGGCATTCAATATGGGATGCAATAGCTTACGGACCTACTACAGCAAAGCGCGAGGCATGCGAGTCGAAACGTCCATCCACAAGTGGGCGCAGAAAGGGGAATGGGTGAATATGTGTAACCATCTCCCTGATTTCGTGAACAGTAACGGCGTGCCCCTGCGAGGTTTAAAGATTCGCCGTGAAAAAGAACGCCAGCTTTGCCTGACGGGACTGGTCAATGAATAAACTCCGGCAGCTCCGCCGACTTTCGACAATGAAGTTATCGCTGGCGGCGATAGTTTTTGACTCGATTTTCATGGCGGTATATGTGCTCAATGAGACGTGGCCACTGGAACCGCTATTGTATGCCGGGCTTCGGCTGTGCCTGACATTTTTGAGCATGGCTGCGAGATTGATGCAGCAGAAAGAAACTGCTTCAGATTGTCCACGCCGCGCGGTGCGCAAATATATGGCACGCAGGCGAAGGAGATAATAGTTAACGAGAACCCCGGCAGCCGCCGGGGTTATTTTTGGTGGTTATTTAAATGGATTGATTGAATTATTAAACGTGATGATGCTTGTCTCACGCGGTGCCTGGACGTTAGCCGCTTGCGGAACCTCTTTAATTTTCTTAGTGACAGGCAAGTTGCGCGCGCCAACTTTGATCAGAGATTCGAAAAGTGTGGCAACGATTTTTGCATCACCAGGTTCTTTGAGGCGGAATGCGTCTTTTTGGGCGGCGGAGACGAAGATCGGGAGGTTATCCAGTTCGTCTTGCATTGCTGCCAGCACATCGTCGCGGATACCCGCTGTTTCCTCCAGCAAAGCGATTCGCGCTTCAGCATCTGCGATCTTGGCCATTGCTTCGAGGTGGCGGCCCTGGCTTTCGAGTAGTGCGGTTTCCAGTTCTGCCGTACGCTCTGTCGCCTCCACCATCATTTCCAGTTCAGCCATTTTGCCGTAATGAGATATAACGGCCTGCACTGACTCGTCGGAGTACCCATGCGCCGCCAGGGACTCTGCCAGTAAAGATTTAGAATCCGCGCTTTCAAACATTCCGGCGCTGGCAGGATGATCCAGACTGATATAGTTCGGCGTTGTCACATAATCTACTCCATGGAAGCTGGTGGTTACAGCGATTTTCCCGGACTCGCGCCCGCCAGTGGCCCAGCTCCAGCCACCAGCTCGGCTTTCGATCATCGCGGCGACAATTTTACCCGGCTCTGTGTTAAGAATTTCCTGTGTATGGGTAACGATGCCGTTGTCGTCAACAGATATAGCCACTGTTCGGCACGCTGGAACATTGTCGATTACGACCGGGCGACCTTCCACCATGATCACGCTGGTTTCAGGCACCTCCAGTTTACCAGTTAGCTGGCGGCGACCGTGACCGTAATAGCCGAAAAGCTCTCCAAGGCGTAAACCTTCCTGAGTTTCCTTGCTTTCAAGCATGGTCTTAACCGCGCTTAATACATACTGTCGCCCGTTCTGGCGACCTTTTCGAGCATTGCTATAGAGACAAAAGCGGTCAGTGACCGTTTTCAAAACATCAGTCATTATCGTTTCCCTCTTTAAAGACCGATTCAAGGATTTGCGCCAGTTCCTGTGGCGGTGTTTTGATGATGGAATCCATCAGGTGATCATCGTCCTCGCTTTTCGCTTTCAGTTCGTTCACCAGTGCTTCAGAGATTTTTTCGTCAATCTCCAGCACATCGCTGAACAGGTAACGTTTGAATGCATCGGAATTGGCGAGGACGCTGTTATTGCTGACGGCATCGAGGATTTGCGTAACGATGGTGGCGTAGTTCGCCTGCGAGTCGCGGTTATCGTTGTGCTCTTGTTGCAGAGCGGTATTAACGGAGTGGAATTCGATTTTGTACGGGCGATCACCTTCCGGGTATACCTTGCCGTACTTGAAAGCAAGATGAATATCGATAGCCCGCAGAATGAACTCATCTACGCCCTGCTGGATCCATGAGGCGCGCATGGCGGCCTGAATTGCCGTGCGCAGGAATCCACCTTCACCAAGCCCGCCGGACATTTGATCTGCCCACCCCAGGAGGGTGTAATCGAGGCCAAGTGCTGCCGCCAGCTGGCGCATATAGGTGAGAATGTCTTCAATGCCGTTGATGTCAGCCTGGATGGTCTGAGTATCAATAGTCATCTGTCCCTTGCCTTCGCCCATAATAGGCAGCAAGGTATTGGTCACCGTAGGCATGTTATTCGCGCCGCGTGCGCGCTTTTCCATCAGGTCAGCTGCTCGTTTAAGCGTCTGAGTAATGGTGCGCGAATAATCGGCTGCTTTTACCGGATCCAGACTATTCATCGCCAGACCGATGATTCGGTCAATTTTCGACGCATTAAAACGCGTTGCCTTCAGCGAGCGGATCGCCGAACGCAGATTCATGTACGGCTCGTAGGCGTATTCGAGCAAGCTGGTCCCGTAATTCTGGGTTTCAATCGGCGTGCGCTCTTCCGGATTATCCAGCAGGCTGTAAGCCTTATGGCCAGTGTGCACAGGCATAAGGTTTGACTTAGGCCGCCAGTAGGGGATTTTCATAGGGATAATGGTCCACGGATCGGCGAAAACCATTTTCCCTGACGCGTCCTTCAGATAATCGCCGCTAAATCCCGCCAGGTTGCCGCTGACCTCGAACTCTTTGATGAAGCTCGGAAGGGTGTAATAGGAGCACTCAAAAGACGTGATCCCTATGCCTTCTTTGGCGTATGGCCTGACATAAGCCACCCCAAATACAGACATGATAAATGCCCACCCGGCGACCTCTTTGTTGATGGTTCGCCCGATGTCGTTCATCAGCTCGTCACACAACGCCTGCGCGGCGTCATAGTCACTATCGTTTCCGTTGTGTACCGGCACGATAGAGAAGGTTTGTCCGGTCTTCTTATCGAAAGAGAGCGCGTGCGTAATATGGATGTTCAGCGCGGTGGCGATCGTGCTGTAAACCGCCATCTCTTCGAGTAGCGGATAGCGTTGCAAGCGGTCTTCCGGCAGTTGAACTTCATCAAAGATAAAGCGACTTCCGTCCACCAGCCCATCGCCAGCCATGCCACTATCGCCCGGTTTGCCGCCTAAGAAGCCGGACAGTTGTACCGGTGCCCCTGCGCGAGAAAACAAATACCCACTTCCGCCGTGCACAGCCAGCGCGGACAGGAGGATGTTGTCCCGTTCTCCGTTGTCTTTAAAAACCCCCGCCAGCGCCTTCCTGACCGAGGATAGCGTGATTTTATTGTCTGCCAAGATTGCACCTTAATTAGAATAATTCGCATCGTGTTTTAACGGAATTTAACACTAGTCACTTGTTAAGGATTACCAATGAACAAGCTATCTATGGGGGTGTTTCGCTGTTCAAGTGTCAGCGAAATATTGAAATACATTAGGGCAATAGCATCTCACCGAGCGCCGATTAAATACGGCGTGGAAAAGGTGGAAGGCAAAAGCTATGACCGACTGCGCCGGGAGGCGAATCAGAAGGCGATAGATTTGCTTAATTCACTGGTGGACGGCGCGACACTGACAGATGAACAGCGCCAGATCCTGGCTGGGTACACCGGTGAAGGCGGCATTGGCGGGTCCGTCTCCGAATATTACACACCAAAGCCGATCGCTGAAGGTGTCTGGGAGATCATGAAGCTCTACGGCGCGGACGTAGGTAACACTCTGGAACCATCGGCGGGCACCGGCGTTTTTAATGAGACAAAACCGGTTGGTACGGTGATGACCGCGACTGAGATCAGCAGTGTTTCCGGTCGTATAAACCAGCTGTTACACCCGGAAGACAGCGTACAGATTTCCCCGTTTGAACAGCTGGCTGTAAGCACGCCTAACGATTCATTCGACCATGTTGTGGGTAACGTTCCGTTCGGTGGTCGTGATCACACACGCAACATCGATAAGCCTTACGCAGAAGAAACGGACATGGGTTCTTACTTCATGCTCCGCATTCTGGACAAGATAAAGCCAGGCGGATTCATGTGCGTGATTGTGCCGCCGTCCATTGTTTCAGGTTCAAACATGAAGCGGTTACGCCTGCGCCTATCACGGAAAGCTGAATTTCTTGGTGCCCACCGCTTGCCTACCGGTACTTTTGACGCAAACGGGACCAGTACGGTCGTTGACGTGGTGCTGATGCGCAAACATCCGGCGGAGATGGCTGAGAAAATCCCCCTGGTGGATGAAGGCACTCTTGAATCGGCAAATGTGCTTTGGCCAACGTTTATTTCTGGCAAGTGGTTTGAAAAGGATGGCCGCCGGTTTGTTCATGGCACCCAGGAAAAGGGCTTCCAGGGGCGTATTGAGGTTCGTGCCGACGGTCAGATTGATAACCAGGCTCTTAAAGCGAAGCTGATTCATCGTTTCGAAAGCCGTATCGACTGGTCTTTGCTCGATATGGCTGAACCGTCACCGACCGCAGACGTTGTTGGTGAAGGGGAAATGCGCCTGATTAATGGTGTATGGCAAAAATATGCTGGTGGTCGCTGGATTGAAGCTGATGCCGGGAAGGAACTTAAGATCGATGCTGCCAGTTATGGCGCGGACAGCTGGGAGGCTCTTCAGCGTAACCTGACTACAACAGAAGGCCGTCTCGGCATGACATTTACCCAGATGGCAAATGTCCGCGATAAGTACACCACATCAATCAGCGACGATATGGTGCAGCTGGTGGACTGGATTAACAGCCAGCCTGAAAAATACCGTGAACGCTTGTATCGCGGGGCGATGATTGGCCGGATGTTAATTGAATATCAGGACATGAAGGCCGCCGGGCATAGTGCTGAACAAATCGAACAGCAGCGCCTTTCTCTGGTATCCCGTTTGCAGGCAGAGATTGACCGTTTTGGTAACCCCGGTCGCGGTCCGATAGCGAAATTATCGGGGAGCGGTGCGCGCGCCTGGTTTGCTTTCCGTGGTGCAATTAAGCTGGATGGCACTATTTCTGACGAGCTGACAGGAAAACTGGTTACGCATGATTCCAGCGCCAGTTATGACTCCACCAGCTATCAGGACACCCTGCGTTATCTCTACAGTGATCTCACTCGCGATCCAATCCAGCTCGATGATTTCCGCCTTGCGTTTACCGGCGAACTGCCAGCCAGTGATGACGAGTTGCTTAATTTATTGGCCAGCACCCCTGGCATTGCGGTTTCACCGTATGGCGGGATTGTTCCGTTCGCCCGCGCCACCAGCGGCGACATTAACGAGATAGTGGCTCCAAAACAGGAATTCCTCGCCACGCTCCCCGACGGTCCAGTAAAGAACAACGTCCTTAATCAGCTGGCAGCGATCGAAGAGAAGCGCATCAAGACGCCAGCAGAGAATATCCGCTTTAAGCTCAATAGCCGTTGGTTCGACCGTTCCGTCATTCTGGAGTTTTTGCAGGAAAACGGCTATCCGGATCTGCGCTATGTGCAGTCAGTGCAGTTGGAAGGCGACGAAATGGTTTCTGACACCTATCACGGTGGTGATGGTCTGTTCGTCGGGCACCGATACGGTGTCGTCCAGCGTAAGGATAAAGAAACAGGCGAGATCCGCTACGAGTGGGACCGTAAATCAGGTGAAAACGCGACCGGGTTCCCGGCACAGCTGGAAAAGTATCTCAATGGTGCGCGTATCGGTGGCAAAGATAGCGCGACGGCGAACGGCTACCGCGAGCAGATGGCACTGCTTGAGGACCAGTTCAATAAGTGGATCAAGACGCACGATCGCTACGATGAGCTGGTTGCCAAATACAACGATGTGTTCAATAGCAATATCCCGTATGAACACTCTGGCGATCCGCTTGGGTTGAAGGGATTAAGCGGTAAGCGTCAGCCATTTGATTACCAGAATAGCGAGGTGCGCCGACTGTCCGAAGATGGGCGCGGCATCCTGGGCTTCGGCACCGGGCTGGGTAAAACCACGACCGCGCTGGCACTTGAGGCGTTCAACTATGAGAACGGTCGCTCCACCCGTACTGCGTATGTAGTGCCTAAATCAGTGCTGGAAAACTGGTATTACGAAGCAAAAGAATTCCTGAGTGAAGAGGCATTCAGTAACTACCTGTTCGTCGGTCTTGATGTGCTGATGGATGGCGATCAGATTCGCCAGGTGCCGGTGCTCGATGAGAACGGTAAACCTGTTCTTGGTGCTGATGGCACTCCAGTTATGCGCGATGCTCTTAAGCTGGCAGATGAAGCCACTATCACGGCGCGGATGAATGCGATCCCGCACTCAAATTACCGTGCAGTCGTGTTTACCAAAGAACAATACGCCCGCATTCCGCTACGTGATGACACCGTAGATGAGCATGCACAAGACATGCTTTATGACTTCGTTGCTGCCGGACGTGTGGCCAGCGCAATGGATTCCGATTCCCATCGCAAAGAGGCGGCGCGTCGCCGGGTATTGTCGGAGTATTCAGATACCGGTACCGAAAAAGCAGAGAAGTATCCGTACTTTGAGGATATGGGCTTCGACAGCGTGATCGCCGACGAAGGCCACAACTACCGCAATAGCTATAAAAATGGTCGCGAAGCGTCACAACTGGCCTATCTGCCCACCAGCGCGGTGGCGCAATCGGCGCGGGATATGGCAATTAAAAACGCGTACCTGATGAAAAAGAATGGCGGGCGCGGACCGGTTCTCCTGACTGCAACGCCAGTCGTTAACACCCCGATCGATGCATACAACATGCTTTCTCATGTTCTGCCGAAGGAATACTGGCAGAAGATGGGGATCTACGGTCCTGATGACTTCGTTAAATTCTTCGGCAAGACCAGGCTGGAAACGGTACAGAAAATCAGCGGTGAAGTTGAAGAAAAAATGGCGCTGGTGGGCTTTGAAAACCTTGATGCGCTGCGCGGTATATTCCATCGCTGGGTAACGCTTAAAACGGCGGAAGACGTTAAGGATACCGTGGAGATCCCGGAGCTGGACGAACACCAGCAGGATGCACCACTTACTGAAGAACAACTGGCGGCGTATGAAGAATTGCGTCAGCAGGCGGAAGCGGCAGCAAAAGCCAACAATGGCGTAACGACCTCGGTTAATGAAGACGGCGTGATTGAGCACGAGAAAGCCCGTCCGATCTTCTCAATAATCAGGGATATGGACCGCGTATGTACTGACATGGACCTGTACTATCGCCGGATCACCTATCGTTTCCTGCCGGAGTACGCCGATGCGGTGCAGCAGCTGGCGGACAGTTTGCCTAAACAAGCCACCAGCGAAGACGACGACAGTGATGATTCAATCACGCAGCAATCGCAATACTCCCTGATAGATAAGGGCGAGTTTATTCAGTTGCAGGTTCCGGAAGCGTTCGAGCAGGAAGTGAATAAGCGCCTGGCCAGGTTTGGCATTGACGAACAGACCGTAACTCACCCCGTTACGCCCAAATACGCGAAGCTGATTGCCACGCTGAAGGAGTTTTTCCCGGAAGGTAAGCAAATCATCTTCACGGACGAAAAAACGCAGCACCAGAAGCTCAAGCGCATTATCTGCAATGCTCTTAACCTTGAACCTTCAAAGGTGGGGATCCTGAATGCTCAGACGGTTGCCGAGGCAGGTAAAACCGGTAAGAAACTGAAAGCGGTTAAACCGCCGAAAGAGTTACCGGATGAACCAACAGATGCACAGATAGCGAAATACAACGAGCAAATGGCTCTGTATGACGCCTATATCGCGCAGCAAAATGAAATGTCGTTGGGCGGTCTGGAAAAGATTGCAGCCGACTTCCAGGAGGGCCGGACTCCGATCATCATCTGCAACAAAAAGGCAGAGGTGGGTATCAACCTGCATCGAGGAACAACTGACATCCATCATCTGACGTTGCCATGGACACCAGCCAGTATCGCACAACGTAACGGTCGCGGTGCCCGAGTTGGCTCCAACCGTGCAAGCGTTCGCGTTCACTACTACTGCGGCAAGGGTTCTTTCGATGAATACCGACTGAAGACGCTGAAGCGTAAAGCAGGCTGGATCTCCGATATCCTCCGTTCAGATAAGTCAGAAATGGAGAACGCCGACGCCAACGATATGATCGAAATGCAGATGTATACCGCTAAGGATGATGGCGAACGTCTGGCAATGATGCAGGTTCAAATGGATAAGGCGAAAGCCGCGCAACGCGCTCGCCAGAAAGAACAGGCTACTATCGACCTTCAGAACTACATCAAGGCGCAGCACGCAGCTGGCGAGGATGTGGAGGTACTTACCGCTGAATTAGAGCGAAGCAAAGCGGAATTTGAAAAGAGCACCGACGAGGTAGCTAAATTCAAACAGGCGGTAATGGCCAAAGCCGCTGATAACGCAGACTGGAAGGCCCGCTGGGGGAGTGTCCATCACACAGACCGTATGTTGTTAGCACAGTATCGCGCGTCGTTGAAAAGCGCCATTCAGCGCAAGGCTAATATCTCTCAAGCCATTTCCCGCTATGAGAAATTATTGAACCGTACTCAGAAGGCCGCGACGGATATCAAACGCCTGCGCCCGCTGGTGGAGGATGCAATAAATAAAGGCATTCTGGATGTTGATCCTGATCTGGTTAACCATGCGAATGAATTCCTTGTTATCGGCGATCGCTCATGGCGTGTAGGCCAATACTACGATTGTGCCGGTGATATCGTTCGCATTAAGTCGCTGGACTTCGACAGCCAGCGCGCAGACGTGGAGATCATCTTTACCTTCAAAGGCACCAAATCGGGTAACTGGGATGTGAAGACGCTGGATAAACAGGTGGATGTAACTCCCGATGAAGATGCTGTTATGCAGAAAATCAGTGGAGGCGTCTCCATCGCCGGGATTAACGACATCATTTCCTGTGACGATTTCTACCGTTTCCAGCAGCGCGGCATGATCAAAATCACTGACTCATACGGCGTTCAGACTACAGAGTCAGGCTATAGCATTGATTTTGTTGGTACCTATACGGACCCACTGAAGCATGCGGTTTACCCGGATCGCCGTGACGGCGCGCTGAAGTCGTCAATTGCAAAATGGGTGCTTGGTATGATGTCGGAAGGGAATAACCGCCAGGTCCGTTTGGCAGAAGTATTCCTGACTGAACTGTTTGGCTCCAATTATGGCGATGTAATCGCGTCATACGGAGATACGCTATCTCCTGAAGCAATTCAGGAGAAAATAGCGGATGCGATCGCAAAAATGCCGGAGAAAACAAGCCAGGGGGCTACTCGTAACGGGGATTCTGAACTTGAGGTCACCAATGCTATTTTCGGTACCAATGAGTTCCGGGCGTCAGATTATGAGATCACCACAGCACAGTTTGGCACCATTGGCATTTACAGCAATAAAGACGAGATCAAGCAGGCAATGGACGCAGCAAGCGCGCGCATTGCAGCAGAACGGAAAGCCAATCTGAATCATGCAGTCGCCGCGCTGACTCAATCGTGGGTAACAGCAATCAGGGAGGCCGCCACCATAGGGAAAATCACACCGGCAATTGCGGATGTCGTAAACGACGGCTCTAAATTTATGGATGCCTATCAAATGGATGCGGTGAAGTTGCCATCAGCCTATGGTCAACTCAGCTATCGTATGACCTACAACCTGGTATCAATGTTTTCCGACCTTGCCATCCTTGGGCTGGTGGATCTTAACGAGGTTACGCCGGAATTGCTCAGCATGCGCAAGAATCATGTGGAGATATTGCAGAGAATTAACACGGTTCTTGCCGGGCGCACCGATGAAGAGAAACAGGCCGACGCTGATCGGATAAACCTGGCCCTTGGCAACATCACGGAGGAAGAAATTGCCGCCAGAAACGAGAAACAAGAAGAGTTATCATCAATACAGGGTGATGCCACCAGCATAGCTCAGTCTCTTGGTCTGAATTATCGCGTATCCACCGCCGACCTGAAGATGATGTACGCACCAAAATTCGCCGCTGGCGAGGTATTTGGGCTTCAGGAGGCGTCCGGCATGAAAGGCATTCTTTTCCGTGCGAAAGACGCAATCAAGGCGAAATTCGGCGCTCGCTGGCTGCCAGCGAAGGCGAAGAACAGCGATTTCCCGGGCAACTGGTGGATTATCGAGACAAAACACAACGTGGCGGACGTTCTGGCCGTCATCCAACAATACGCATAACAGGAGCGCCCGGTTCGCCGGGCGTCGCATAATATGGCCACACTATCTGATACAATAAAACCGAATAAAACATATCTTGAGGCGGTACTCCGTACAGCGTTGTTAGGAAAGACAGAAGACGAATACGTTGATTTCTTCCTGTCAGGGCTACGCGGGCGATTACTGAAAAATCCCCGCCTGTACCGCAGCTATGGTCCATACTGGCCGGAAATTAAAAAATTATTACTGGAGCGCGGTTATGGTAATTTCGGTCGTCTCGTTGACCGTGACGTTCGCAAAATTTACCGTTATGACCGCCCGGCGCTAACACTCATAGCCGCGACGCTCTACAGCCAGGAGCGTTTTGATAATGGTCAGATATACTCAGCCTGGCATTTACTGCCAGTGCCTGAAGAAGTTGACGACCAGGACTATGAGTTTGAGTCTTACGATTTGGAAGTTGAAGCCTTGGCACAGGCTGGAGAGAAAACTTGAAAAAGCGATACTACACAGTAAAGCATGGGACGCTACGAGCATTACAAGAGTTTGCTGACAAGCATAACGTTGAGGTGCGCAGGGAAGGGGGAAGTAAAGCTCTGCGCATGTACCGTCCGGACGGGAAATGGCGTACGGTCGTCGATTTCAAAACTAACAGTGTTCCCCAGGGCGTCCGCGATCGGGCATTCGAAGAATGGGAGCAGATCATCATAGATAACGCATTGCTCCTGAATGCTGATTAAACTTTCCGCCCTTTTGCCCGGTCTATCGCCGGGCATCTTTCAGAGATAATTACCTTTACCCGTCAATTCCCCTTGTGGTACTTGTTTTTGCGCCAGTGTTTGGGTTCCGCGAATTATGTTAATCAGAGGGCTTAGTAACGATGGTTCCTGGCGTGCCTCAACTTCTCCAGCCATTGCCCTGATGTAGTCGGCGCTGGCAACGTTGTTGTATTCCGTCGCAAAGCAACATAGTAACGTCAGAACATGCTCTGTCGTTATTTCACTCCAGTTGATGTTGAAAAATTCATCGCCTTTTTTATCGTGTTCGGAATCGAAGATGCTTTGGTGGAGGATGTATTTGCCGGATTCCTTGCGCGGTAACTTGATCGCTTTCTGGCGTTCCAGCTCCTTGTAAATCTGCATTGCTTCAATCAGTACCGGCCTGCCGTTCATGAAGGGATCGCGCAACCTTACACGCTGGCCAACTCGACCAGTAATAAAGCTGTTTTCCTCTTCCACCAGCACGATAAAACCCTTTTCCTCTTTTTCTCGCAATTCGCGCAGCAGCTGGAGTTCCATGTCGCGGCGGCGTTCAGGGTAGCTGGTCCGCTCAGCCATTATCAGCTCGTTGTTGATCCATGCAGCAGTCATTGACGCCGGTTTGCCGACGCTCATCGAAACAACGCATATTTTCTTATCCATAGCGCCCCCTACAAAAAAAGAAAAGCCACCAGTGGCGGCTTAGCAATACAGCTGAAGGTAGCGCCCGGTACTCAGACTGTGCCGTCCATGGAATATTTGAAAAGGGATCCATCCGTACCGGGCGTGTGATGATTCTGACTGAAGTCACTTGTCAGTTGTCAACATTTTTGTTTTTGAGGATTAAATTTTTTGTCTAGATTATGAGCTAACTCACTAACCTTTTTGCGATTATCCGAATATAAATCACTTAGAATAAAATTCATGATCTCGTATGAGTTATCCAAGTCATCTGCGGTAACTTTTTCATAGCGGTGGCTACCCGCATTTCCAAGAAACTTAATCGCAAATAACAGGCTTTTAAAGCCAGAATGTTCACTAGGGATCATCTCAATTCTATTATGGAGGTTAATTCTATTCCCATTTTCGCTTGTTTCAGTTACCCCGATAGCAGTAAGTAACCTTTCTACAGATGTTCTTATTAGATTTGCAGCGGCACCTGGATGAATTGTGCTTAGTGCAAACGAGGTGTTTATAGGCAAGGCTATGTCTTCAGGGCACATGTTCGGGATAAGAAATAGCTTTAACGCAGGAGTAAAACTTAATGGTTCATACCAGCGATAGTAACTAAGCCCTTTATGTTCGCACCAATCTTGTTCTAGACCACTTCTGCCGATACATGCCACTACCTCCTTACATTGAGGTCTTACGCACTGTGACATACAACTGAATACCGAGCTTGTATACTCTAAGTCAAACCATTCTTCACCCTCCATTTTGACAGTTTCAGCTGTATCCTTACAGATGAAAGATTCATCTAAAATTTTTAAAGTTGTTTGCCCACAATTAGGACATGGCCATTCAACCATTTTGTTGTCCCAAAATTTTTTGGGGATTTTGTGTATTGTCATATTTGGCTTATGCCCCGTATATGAAGAACTAATCTCGATAATAACAGAGAAGTTCTGTTTTAATAAAAATTAAAATAATAAATATATTAGAATAATAAGTTTGCCATCTCATAGGCGTCAACCAACAGCTCCATCTCTGACTTGTTCCGCAGGGTGAATTCTTTCTTGCCTCCAACCACACCATCGGCATGAACAGGGACCAGCCAGGGGTATTTTGCTCTTACTTCAGCCGGTGCTGCATGCTGGTGGTGCCATCTACAAAGTGGCAATTGCTTTTTATGACAACCCGGCGCGGTACGACCGGAGATATGGTGCAGAGACACCTCTTCAGATATTACTCCATGCATGTAGCAGGCAATGCAGGGGAGAGCGCCAAGAGCATTGGCGATGCTCCGTTCCTCCGCCGTCGGTGTTCGCCCCTTCAAGCCACGAGATTTTATCTTTACCGCACTTTTCCGCGTTTTGCTGGCTGGTGGACGCTCTTTCTGTTTAGCGATACGGCGGTCGATAGAATCCCGCATTTTCTGATATTGCGATTCTCGCCAGGCGGGGTCAGCCAACTTTTCCCGTTGCCGAGCGATCGCTCGTTCTCTGGCTGCCTTCTGCCACTCGCGGCGCTGTTCAAGTTTTTGTTCGATTGTTTTCATATGGCAAAAAAAAGGCGGCCTAATGGCCGCCAATGATGTCAAGGAGTGAAGTAATGGCAACGTCTTCGTAGTTGACAAAAACTGCGGCTAAATTATATCAATCAATTAGAGCAATGGTAGATATTTTGTTTATCGCGAATCACATTTTTTCACTTCAGTACCTGTGTGCTATACTCCTTCTTGATTGATTGGATGCGGAATACAAACCCGCTCTTTTGTGCAGCCTGGCTCCTTGCCAGGCTTTTTTATTTCATCATGGAAGCTGTTAACGCTTTGGATCTTGCTGAACTGATTGAAAGGGCATTGTTTACCTTACCCAAGAGTTGGCCAAATTCCGCCATCACTCTAGTAAGCCCGCGCCGCGCTTCCTCCTCCGTTGCATTCATCACAAAATGTTCAGCACTCCGCATGCTTTTAACGGGGAACGCAACAGATATCGAGTCGATATCAGGCATCCTATCACTCAATTTTACGGTGACAATGACAGATGGTGACTGAATTTGAGAGCTTACAGACAGCACCACATATTTTCCGTCTATTTTGAAATCCTTCCGCATGTGTCACCATAAATATCAAATAATTAGAGCAATCAAGCGCAAATGAACGGCTAATCGCCATCTTCCAGCAGGCGCACCATTGCCCCCGTTTCACTATCCAGGTTACGAATGTAGTTCATGACAATATTTACGTTGGTCCAGCCACCAGCTTGCATGATCTCCGGTATTGAAACTCCGGCGCGGGCCATATCTCGCGCGGCACCGACACGGGCACTATGTCCAGACCAGGCCAGGTATCGCTGACCAGAGTCATCTTTTGCCCCGTAAATCAATCGGTGAGTTGCTTCAAAAATCCCTTCCAAGGCGCGAGTTGATAGCTGGCTGGTGGATGATGGCGCGGCAACACCATTTTTTCTGACGCGGCAAAACAGGTAGTTATTCGGATCATCAGCTACACCAGAGACAGAAATCCATCGCTCAACCAGTTTAGTTACCCCCAGGCTAAGTGCCTTCTCTACACCAGCGGTGCTAACCAGCGTTTTCGTTCTGCCAATATGGATTAACATTCTCCCACCGTCAGTACGTGAGATATCTTTAACCCTGATCCTGGAAATTTCGGCTATACGTAACAGGGTGTTATAAGCAATCCCCAGAAATGCCAGATTACGTATATCCTGGCAGCGATCGCTATTTTCCATAAGTGAACGAACCAGGTCGAAATCAGTGCGTTCGAACGCCAGTGCCTGTTTTGCACGTTCACCGGCATCAACGTTTTCTTTTCGGATCCGTCGCATGACCAGTGAAACAGCATTGCTGTCACTTGGTCGTGGCAGACCGGACCGACGATGAAGCATATTTAGCTGGCCCAAATGTTGCTGGATAGTTTTCACTGCCAGACCGCGCGCCTGAAGATATAGAAGATAATCGCGAACATCTTCAGGTTCTGCGGGAAACCACTTCCGGTTATTCAACTTGCACCATGCCGCCCACGACCGGCAAACGGACAGAAGCATTTTCCAGGTATGCTCAGAAAACGCCTGGCGATCCCTGAACATGTCCATCAGGTTCTTGCGAACCTCATCACTCGTTGCATCGACCGGTAATGCAGGCAAATTTTGGTGTACGGTCAGTAAATTGGACATTTAACACTCAGATAATGGTTTTAAGTAAAGTGTACAGGATCGGCTCTGCCTTTACCTGTTTATGGTTCTCGTCATAGAAACGCCAGCGACCGCGCGTGCGTTCTATTTTCTCTTCACCGCGCGATAATGACAGTTGGCAACTATCACGATCAAACCCTTTTGCCCGCCAGTAACCACGGTTTTTCTCAAGCTCAAGATGAGTGGACACTTTAGCAGCTGAATATCCCATTTTTCACCTCTGATTGATTGGTGGTGCTAAGTGCGCTACGCGAAATCTGGAGCACTAACACTGCCAACATTTCGCAGATTTTACGTAGCGCAACCTTGATCAAATGATCAAGTGATCACTATTTGACCTGATAAGGTATTGAACTGTATGGATTTACAGGTAAATTGATCATGTTCAATAACCCTTAAGATAACTTCGTATAATGTATGCTATACGAAGTTATTAGGTCCGAAGAGGAGTTTACGTCCAGCTGCGCATAAAAATCAAGAATTATTAGAGCAATAAATTTTGAGAGAAAAATCCCACTCCACCAGCCAAAAACTGGATTGTTTTTCATAGTTGTTTGACAATTGCTCTAATAAATTATAGTTTTGCCGCCGTTTCGTAATACGACTTTGGATTCACTATTTAATGTGTCTTCAGCGTTGTAGAGCGGCTCAGAAGGAAATGAGCAAACAGGGAAACCTTATACAACGGCATTACAGCTATGCATTGCTCATCTTACACACAGCGCAATGTTGTTAGATTACCCCAGCATGGATCATGGGTGAAACAGTAGGTCAGAGCTTCAGGCTCTGTGTTGTCAATACAGTGAGGCATAATTATGGCTTTCATTCCACCAACCATCGACGACGTTAGACATTGCTCTAACGCTTTATCTGTAGACCCTGCCGAAACCGACGCTGCCCGCGCCATTGCTGAACACTACTCAAAGATATCCAATCAGGAGTACCGCATCACCCAAGACGACCTGGATGATCTCACTGACACAATCGAATATCTCATGGCCACTAACCAGCCAGACTCACAATAAATGCACTAATAAATCTATTATTTTCGTTGGATCCTTCTATAATGGTGGCCAACAACTCCCAGTGTAATCCGCTGTGAGTTGTTGGCCATGTCAATTCTGGAGGAGGATCAATGATAAATTATGTCTACGGCGAACAACTGTACCAGGAGTTCGTCAGCTTCAGGGATCTCTTTCTAAAAAAAGCTGTTGCACGCGCCCAACACGTTGATGCCGCCAGCGACGGTCGTCCTGTTCGCCCGGTTGTCGTTCTACCGTTCAAAGAAACGGACAGCATTCAGGCTGAAATTGATAAATGGACTTTAATGGCGCGGGAACTGGAACAGTACCCAGACCTCAATATCCCAAAGACTATTTTATATCCAGTGCCTAACATCCTTCGCGGTGTGCGTAAGGTTACAACTTATCAGACAGAAGCTGTGAACAGCGTCAACATGACCGCTGGCCGCATTATTCATCTGATTGATAAGGACATTCGCATCCAGAAAAGCGCGGGGATCAATGAGCACAGTGCGAAATACATAGAGAACCTGGAAGCAACAAAAGAGCTAATGAAGCAGTACCCGGAGGATGAAAAATTCCGTATGCGTGTACACGGCTTTAGCGAAACAATGCTGCGCGTCCATTACATTTCCAGTAGCCCTAACTACAATGATGGTAAATCAGTTAGTTACCATGTGCCGCTGTGTGGTGTGTTTATCTGCGATGAAACTCTCCGTGATGGAATCATCATCAACGGTGAATTCGAGAAAGCAAAATTTAGCCTTTATGACTCTATAGAACCGATCATCTGCGACCGCTGGCCGCAGGCAAAAATATATCGCCTGGCAGATATTGAAAATGTAAAAAAACAAATTGCCATCACTCGCGAAGAGAAAAAGGTCAAATCAGCCGCATCAGTTACGCGCAGCCGTAAAACTAAGAAGGGGCAGCCAGTAAACGACAACCCCGAAAGCGCGCAATAGTTTCCATCCGGCATGGTCAATGAGTTATTCATTAAGCCATGCCAGAGCTTCATCAACCTGCGCTTCGTCTTCGACGCTAAGCACTTCATCCTGGGGAACATAATCCGCCAGCATAGCGAAACAATATGTATCCCAATGGTCTGGTGAGTGCAGGTTGAGTTTTTTCTTCATATCCTCCTTACTCATCACCTTCCATTGACCTGCGGAGTTAATCCCTACAGGGATTTTCGACGCTTCCTCAATAGTTTCATTACCCTTATCCAGTCTCATACGACCTGATTTTACGGCCTCTGCGGCTTGAACGTTGGCATAAGCACGCTTATCAAAGTACAGGCTCTTATCTTCACGGCTATGCATCTTTTTACCCCAGCGTATACGCTGTACGGTAATACCATAATACTCGTACATCAGATCCGCCGTTGCTTTACCCAGCCCATCGCCGTCTATCGCTATGGTGATATTTGGGAATCGCTCAGGATTACATTCTGCGAAAATTTTGGCGGCAAGCTGCGTTTCTGTAACGTCTGTGTATTCCAGCATTCGATAGTTGATTACACGGCGTTTATTTCGCTGGCCGGACACCATCATGATATTGATAACGGACTTATCCCGTCCCGTACCACCAGCAACGTCCACACATGCAAGCCAGCCCCATCCTTTGGCAATCTTGACTTTCCGCCGCGTTGCACGTTCAACCTCATCACGTCCAAGAAGGAAGCCATCCTGTGATTTAGGGAATAGGCCGCGTACCTTAATCATGTACATAGGGTTATCACGCCCGCCGTACTCCGCCAGCTTCATTTTGATAAATGCTGGCGTTACCAACGGTGATTCCTCACTGTTAAGCGTGATCGCCGTATAAACACCATCAGGGTTACCAGGACGCTTGGCCAGTTTATGGTGTGTATCGTAGAAATAGCCGCTTGGGCGTGTAGGCTGTGACAGCAATAAGATGCGGTTATCCTGTCCGGTAAGAGCACCGGTGATGATACCGAAAGCTCTATCACTGACACCGGAGGCTTCATCGATAATATACAGAAGATGATCTGCGTGTTCACCGGCGAGAGCTTCTTCACTTCCCAGACGAAAGCCCTTCGGTACTACAGTCCATACACCTTTACCAGTAACCTCATAGAAAGCGGTTTCTGTCAGAACAAAATAATCAGCAAGCCATGGAAAACGGCTGGTGGCAGTAGCCCAGTTTATCTTGATGTACTTGAATATACCGGTCATTACCTGCTGAATTTTGTTCGCAACGATAATGGCGCGGGCACCGGGATACATGATTATGAACAACATGATCATGATAGAAGTCATGTCTGATTTCCCGGTACCGTGACCAGACGAAACAGATGTCTTGCTACCCTGTTCCTGCACAGACTCAATAATCAGATCCTGCTGCCAGGTAGGTGTTTTGCCGAACAAAACATCAGCGGCCGCAATCCAGTCATAACGATATAGCGCCACCAGCTCGCGCCAACGTGGATCCGTTACGCAACTTCTGGCCATTAATCATCATCCCCGTATAGCTTGCGGGTAACTTCTTCGTCTTCCTCCTCGTCTTCGTCCAGGTCTTGTTCCAGCCATGGGTCGTTTGATACACCTTCAGTATCAACATCTCCATAACCGCCTGTATCAACGATATCGGCGATTTCTTCCCTACGCTGCTCAATCCACAATGCGGCATCCGCGCGGCGGTTGGCGGCCCGTTCTCGCGCAACTTTGTCCAGATCTTCAAGAGAAGGGCCACCGACGGCTGTTTGCCTTTCCTCATCATCGGTATTGGTCTTAGGAGCACGCAGATCGGCTTTGATTTGCTCCAGCATCAGGGGCGGCACTTTCCCGCCATGCGCCTCGATGAATTCAGCTGCTTCCAGCACTGACCAGTTATTTTCACGCTTTCGTTCGTATGCCAGCTTAACAATGCCAGCTTGCCCCATAGACAAAGCGTGCTTTTCCGCCTCCCGGCTTTCTTTTCGATAGTTATTCCGGATGCTGTAAATGGTGTTGATCAGGCTGCTTATCTGCGCGGAACAGCTGTTTAGCATGCTCGCGATACGATATTCAGGCGGAGTCCCTTCATCATCGTCTTTTTGCTGATCGCGCATTTCCTGCACCAGACGAATACACGTATCCCTGGCGTTCTCCAGCATAAGGAGATGAGAAAGAGACTTTTCCAGAAGAGTGGTTTCCAGAACATCGGCCCCGGACCGACGCAACATAGCGCGCGCGGCCTTCCGCGCTTCAACGTTATCTATCAGGTAATCGCCAGCTTCGAATTCAAAGCGTTCACCATCATCATCCAGGGTGTCGCGTTCCAGGCGATCACGTAAGGTTCGGTGGGCACGGGTGATCACGTCATGATCATCAGAACGATCATTTATGCGCTTATTTTGGCGCTTAGCGTTCTCGACTGCGGCACTGACAACAGCATTAACTCTTTGTTTTTCAGCCATTTCAGCCACAATGTGATCACCTGCACGTTGATCATTAGCGTGATCAATGATCATGCTTTTTAGTGGTTTCCTGACAGGCTTATTTGGCTTACGGCTGTCCGCTGTTCCGGTGTCTTCTTTGAATGCACGGAGATAACGACGTGCGGTGTTTGGGTTGAGATTAAACTCGGCGGCATATTGTGCGATGGTGTAACCACCATCTCGCGCCAGGCGAGCAAAATTCTTCTTGTGATCGTCCCAGGTCACTTATGCTTCCTTTCGTATAAAACTCTTTTTGACGCGAGGGTAACGAAAGTCACATGTCAAAAGGCCCGGAACGGGCAAGCAATCAATCAGATACGTGCGGATGTGGCATTACCGTAATGACGGTGCTGACGGACCACCTTATTGAAAAGTTGACGCGCCATCACCCAAGGCTGGTGCTCCCGGCGTTCCTTTTCGTCCTGCGTCATATAGAGTTCGTTCTGGAGTTTTTCATCAAACCGGCGCGGAGCGCGGCTGCGGCGAAAGAATTCAGGATTCAGAGAGTGGATCTGAAATCTACGTGGGCGTGTACTGTCATCAATCAAAACAGACGAATACTTAGACACAGCGATAGCCTTTAAGCGCAGATAAACATCGCGCTTATCGACATCCAGATGCGGGTATTCCTTTTCAAGAATTGCTGCGAGTTCTTTCGCTGATAGAAGAGATTTAGTGCGGATCATGTAATCCGCAATCTCGTACGATGTTATTCGTGAGTGATTTATTTCCATGAAGTGGCGTCCCTGCCAGTTAAGTAACATCCTGTCACCTACTGATTAGCCCATGTCAACTAATCAACGTGGAATATAATACCCTCGATTAAAGAAATAGCAATACATTAGAGCAATTTTATCTAACGCTCGACGAGTGACTTGTGATAGCGCCGACTCCAAGCGCGTAATCAAAGAACAATCGTTGATGCATCGCCAGCCTACCGTGCGTCTTCTCCCAATTATCGCGGTCACGCTCAATATCACGCTGGCATGACTGGCACAGAGGAATTGCGTAAATGTCATGCGCGCATAATCGACTATGACGAACGATATAAGGCGTAATGCGAGCGCCAGCTCCCGCAGCTCCACATCCACAGCACGGACGGGAAGCAACAAAGTCCATGTACTCGGGTAATTTTAGCGATTGCAGTTTTGGTATTTTGAAATGCGCCATGCCAGGGTCGGAGTCAACATCCACAGGGCATACTTTTGCACGCATCGGCGCGGCGCGTTCTTCCATCATCTGAACATATGCTGTAGCACGATCGTCGTACGGGCGAATATCCGCCTCTTTCAAAGGTCCGCTATCCTGCGGAGCAGCCTTCATCTTATTTATTGATATGCGGCAGACTTCTTCCGGCATCAGGTGCATCATGTTACGCATGAAAGCCCACCAGCACAGCTCCTGAATACTTAAATCATGGCTATCTGAAAGGCCCATTTCCTGACGGGCGACATCCAGTATCCAGTTAACGCGATTATTATGCAGCGTTTCTTTCAGCTCATTAAAACCACGCATCCGGTAATGGTTATCGTGATGCCAGCACAGCAACACCGCGCTATTGTCTCGTTCTGCGTGGACAATATGGTTGTCACACCAGCTACGATCTGCGGCCTGGCATTGCCCCTCTTTCCTGCGCAACCACGCCACCAGCGCGTCAATTCCACCAATACGGCGAAACAGTTCATCGCTGTTAAAAAACGGCTGCAACGCCTCATTTGTTGCCATAGTTTGCTCGGAAACAACGAGGCCGTCGTCCATGTGCTCGATTAACTCACGCGGCACCGGCTCCATAATAAATTTACGGCCAGCCTCCACCAGCTTTCTGACTTCCTGATCCACTTTGAATGTGGCGACGCCAAGCTCTTTTTGTACAAAGGGAGTAATTACGGCTTTCACATCACACCTTTCATCACTGATTGGGCTTTATCTGCTGCCCGGCATTCTCTGTTTAAGCACAACCATTTCCTGACGGCATAACACAGCAATAGCGGTCCTGACTCCAATTTGCTTACCAACCAGGTATTGCTTTACCTTGCGGCGGCTCACGCCATCAAGAAGCATCTTTAACGCTTCACGGGACAATTTGTTGTATTTACGTGCCATTAATCTACTCCGCAGAACCATACAATCTACGTAGCGTGGTAGCAGTAGATGCAGATATCGCTCTTAAAACCTCCTCCTTACTTACATCACTGCGGGAGAGGATTTCAGAAGGCGATATTTCCTTTAACGACTTTTGCTTCTCTTTGCAGTTCTCGACCAGTTCCGCAGGAATAACAAACCTGCTATCAATCGGCACAAGTTCATCAAGCGTTTGTTTGGGTACGTTAAACGTAGGATTCTTGAACACCGCAGATTCGGTTCTTAAGTTAATTTTCGACATTGTTTCGTAACTCCACTACTCAAGTCTTGGAACCATATAGTTCACGTAGCTTTTCTGCGACTGAAGATACGGCGATTTCACCAGTCGCAGCGCCTACAGTAAGGTCTGCCAGTTCAGGTGAATCAAATACCTGCACCCCGTTACGGCGTAGAAATAGCAGCGCACTGTTTAGCGCGGTACGCTTATTGGCATCATTGAATATATGCCCTCTCGCAGTAGCCACCAGGTAGGTTGCGGAGACTTCGAAAAGGTCGGTAATCTCTTCGTACACAACTCTGGCCTGGACTCTCCCGATAATGGCCTCTGCCCTGCCCGGATCTGACATGCCAGGCAGGCCGCCGTAGCGGTTTATATTCGCATCATGAAGCGCAATAAGTTCTTCCGGTGATATATGCCTCATTATCGGTTAACCAGTTCCTTGTTGGTGGAGTCCAGGGTGTCAAACAGGGATGCAAATTCAGCATCCAGCGCCGCTTTTTTGTAGGCTTCGAAAGTAGCCTTGCTGACAATTACTGCTGGCTCACGGCCTCTGCGGGTGATTTCAACCTCTTCCCCGGCTTCAACATTGTTGAGCACTTCAGAAAGGTTGCCGCGCGCGGTACGGAAGTTAATGGATTGCATAAACACCTCGTGTACTCGTTATGTGTACACAATTATAAACCTCACAGGCATAAAGCACCAGCCCTTTGCAGCTTAAATAACCGGACAATCATCAAACTCCCCACTTCGGGCATCATTGATGACATGAGTGATCACACCAAAAACAGCATTACTGCCCGTGCATCCATCGTCATCTACTGGTAACGCCTCTTTCTTCCCGGTGCTTAAATCCTCCAGGTGCTGGCGCGGATACTTCCTGTATCTCTTTATGCGATATTCACCCTCCATAGCGCAGACAAGTAGCGAACCATCAACCGGAGTAAGTGAGGAATCGACCACCAGCAAAGCACCCTGCAATATTCCCTCACGGTGATGGCTATCAGCTGCCCGCATGAAGTAGGTTGCTGATGGATGCCTGATTAGTTGCTGATCAAGAGAAATTCTGCTTTCAACATAATCCGCCGCAGGAGAAGGGAAGCCCATAGCGTTTTCACCTCAATAATACTGTTCATTTATACAGTATACATTAAAGAGACACCTTTGGTGCAAACGCGTTATGTACATCAATCACCGCAGATGATTTTGTGCGCTTTGCTACTATTCATCACCAACGGATCCGCGTAATCTCATTGCCAATCAGTTAATAAGGAATTAGCTATGCCTAATCGCATTCCTCTCGATCCTGTATTGCCCAAAAATTTTGACTGCACTCCTAACGAGAAACGCTCTAAAGCTCAGCTGGACGCCTGGTGGGACCATCCATATGGGGTTACACAACCTGACGGGAAAATTGTAGTTTATTGTCTGAATGGTGGGGCGTGGGACCGTCCATCCGTGCTTTGTTTGGCAGATAACTATGATGAAGCCTGTGAACTTGCCGAAAGACAGCAGGCAAGCTGGGTAAAAACACGGTCTGAACCGACATTCATGTTTTCAAAAGAACCGCCATTTATACTGGCGAGGATGCCGCAGCGACCGGATCATCAACAAGAAATTGTTGCTGAATTTTCCTCAAGGGATGAGATGAATCTCTTCTCATTAAAGCAGGAAGAAAGGGATCGCGTCGAAGTGTCTCCAACTCTCGACCACAACCGGATGAACCTGGCCCAACTCGCCTGGTACAGCAAAGAATTAGAGATTTCTATTGCCCGACTTGAAAACGAAAAAGCCGCTATCCAAGCCCAGCATGAAGTAGTTCTGAACCGGATTAGAGAAATGCAAAACGATAATAGAGGCTAAATCGAGGTAGAAAACACATTGTTTAAGGCCACTAATTGTGGCCTCAAAGGGGAGAGATGCTTATTGGCTATGGCTAAAAATCAAATGAGACACTTCATGTGGTTGTAGCTCGTCAAGATCCGGGGCCACAAAACCTTTTCCGAAAGACTTCACAAGTGATTCACCAGCCACATCATTGTCACCTATTACACGAAAGTCATACGGCAGCATCGCAAGTTGACGGCGTAATCCAGCGGAGAAAGTCGAACCTAACAGCGCCCACGAATTGCCGCCCGCGTTGTGTACAGCTGCGCTCTTAAAAATAGACTCAGTTATCCATATTGGGCCATCTTTTAAAGGAAGATAGGTTCCCCAAAGTAACTGTCTGCCATGTGATCGCGTGAAATACCGGGCCATCTTCGGATTGCTATGCTGCTTAGGAGCACCTGGTCTATATGTCTGATACCCAGCCAACATCCCATCAAACCTGTATAGAGGGAATGTAACTACTCCTTCGCTTTCATCGATCCACTGTCTATATGGGTGTATATCATGGCGGTAGTTACGAGTTAGCAAATGAGCTTCCAGCTTTCCAAATTTTGTCATATTCCGTTCTTCCTGCATACTGGGCATGTGTTCTCTGTGAAATATGGGAAACTATTATCCAGCTCATCTACCCACTGTTTATGGTCGAAGCAGAAAAATATCTCCCACGGCATTCCATATTCTTCCATCCATAGGCGGATCTGCATTTCTATTGGAATCGGCGGTATTGCAGACACCATATCAACAGGATAACAGTTCAGACGACGTTCCAGTTCTTCTACTCTCTTCTGGAGATGAAATATCCGATCCAGATGCACACGCCGCTCCCGTGCCATTTTAAAATAAAGCTCGCCGGTCATCATTAACTCCTACATTCAGGGCAAGAGTTCCCTTCCGCAAAATAGGGGAAACTGCTATCAAGCTCATCACACCATCTGCGATGGTCGTAGCACCAAAACGCCTCCCACGGTGCACGGAAATACTTCATCCACCAGGACACTCGATCAGGTATATCTGCTGGTGGCAGCTCTTCTGGCAATAATTTGCCTGATAATTCCCTTTCCGCCCGCGCCAGCATTCCTTTTAGACTCGCATTCTCTTTTTCAAGAATATCTATGCGCGCCTGTAACTCAGCTTTCGTTGGCATGGTCCGCCTCATGTTTTTCAGCCACCAGCGGCAATAAAGCCCTGGCCATCTTATGAACCAACAGAGCATCGATAATGCCAAGCGTATGCCCCGGCTTAATGTTTAATGCCGCCTCAAGGTGACACCTTTCCAGGTCACTTTTCTCGGCTTGTTTATGATGATCTGGCGTAATAACGTCGCCCAAAACACGGCTAATTCTTTCTCGTAATTGCTGGGTGCCAGCACACTTGATCGCTGTATCGTGGAGACGGTTAACCAGTTCGCGATAAACATGCGGCTTAATGCGGATACGTTCACCGGTGACGCCCTTTCCTGGCGCTGGCACCGAACTATCCGGAATATCCGGATAGTTGCCAGCCTCGTAAGCTACCCGCAGCCAGTGCATGAATGTTTCAGTGGACACACAACCACAGTCCACATCGATTTTTCCGCGTTGCTGTTCCAGCCACTGCTCAAAATTCAATCTACACGTATTACTTTCATGTTGCTCTTTTTGTCTCAAGGCCAGCACCTGTTGGGCCAGTTTCAGAACGATACCGGGTGACGCTAACCTCTCAAATTCCAATAAATAGTTTGCGTCAGGATGACAAGTAGCCTCGCCTGCAAAAAATACCAATTGCTGTAAGTATGCTGTCGTTAGAGTAGTCATTTCTTTTTGCGCCATTTCTTTTCACATTCCTTAGTCCATTTTTCAATGTTCATTTTGGCAATATCAGTCATTCCATCACCTAAGAAATACTTTTTCCGGTACGTCTTGCACTTAAACCACACTACAACAGCCACCAGCCAGAAAATAAAAGGCCATACGGCAATACCAACTCCAGCCGCGATAAAGCCCAATATCCATAAATGAAGCTCTCCAACTTCTGTTTCCGGCAATATTCTTAAAGAATTAAACAGCAGGCTGAACGAATGGTCGTATGCATTGGCAGTATAAGACATGCAATCCATATAATTAAAGTCATAGCCTGCGGCTGGGGGGCCGAACGGGGGGGGGAGGAAAAGGTTTACGTTCAGTA
>OAXB01000046.1_pt1 | contig 87770 bp, 74 predicted proteins | sample 1501541 | NCBI WGS metagenome assembly OAXB01 (sample SAMEA2580302, study PRJEB22360) | human gut metagenome | biome: human gut; feature: human-associated habitat; material: faeces | place: Denmark | collected 2008/2010
GGCGCATTATAGGGAGTTATTCCGGCCTGACAAGAGGAAATTTAAAATAATTTTCCGAATGCGTGTTTTTTCATCAAAACACCTGTTAATGCGCCATAAAACAAGCAATTTGCCGTTTTTGCAACCGCAATCACACTTCCTGGTGGCATACTAAGGATGAAAAAAAGAATAAGGAAGATGAGTATGCCATTAAGCGCACAACAGTTAGCTGCACAGAAAAACCTTTCGTATGTTCTGGCTGAGAAGCTGGCGCAACGGATCTTAAAAGGTGAATACGCACCCGGCACCATTCTGCCTGGTGAAATTGAGCTGGGTGAGCAATTTGGAGTGAGCCGTACTGCGGTACGCGAAGCGGTCAAGACGTTAACGGCAAAAGGAATGGTTTTGCCACGTCCACGAATTGGTACGCGTGTCATGCCGCAATCCAACTGGAACTTTCTTGATCAAGAGTTGCTTACCTGGTGGATGACGGAAGATAACTTTCATCAAGTTATTGATCATTTTCTAGTTATGCGTATCTGTCTGGAACCGCAAGCCTGCTTACTGGCAGCAACGATGGGCACCGCAGAACAGAAGGCACATCTTAATACGCTGATGGCCGAAATGGTGGCATTAAAAGAAAATTTCCGCCGGGAACGTTGGGTTGAGGTTGATATGGCCTGGCATGAACACATTTATAAAATGAGTGCTAACCCGTTTTTGACCTCTTTCGCCTCGTTATTTCATTCGGTTTATCACACCTACTTTACATCGATAACCAGCAACACTGTAATAAAACTGGATCAGCACCAGGCGATCGTTGATGCGATAATCCATAGTGATGGCAACGCAGCTTTCAAAGCTTGTCAGGCACTGCTACTTCCCCTCGAGAAGTGAGACAGCCTAACGAAACACTGAATGAGCGATAAAAAGCGTGGTATGGCGAGTTTATTGTGGATTGCGGCAATGACCTTCTTTATGCAGACTCTCGATGCCGCCATTCTGAATACTTCCTTCCCCGCTATCGCTCATAGCCTCAATCGCTCACCCCTTGCCATGCAATCGGCCATTATCAGTTATACGTTAACGGCGGCAATATTTTGCTTAAAATCTAAGCAGAACCGCGCTCCATTAGAATCGGGGTGAGTTGTAATCGTTGTTGCTGTAAGGTTGGTTGAGCCATCCGGTGGATAAGTACATCAATTGCCAGCTCTCCCAGTTCATCTTTCGGTTGATGAATTGTGGTGAGCGGTGGCGTCATATAACGTGCCAGTTCAATATCGTCATAACCAATCACCGCGATGTCCTGCGGAACATGTAACCCAGCCTGGTATAACGCCTGGTACACACCGACCGCCATCGCGTCATTTCCAGTAAACACAGCCTGGGGACGTAACGGATGCGATAATAACTGCTGCATCGCGTCAAACCCGCCGTTAAATTCAAAATCGCCTGTCACTTCATAGCCATCAGGAACTTCCAGTCCAGCACGATCCATTGCCGCCCGGTAACCTTCCAGCCGCAAACGTGCAGGCGTTTTATCCAGCGGGCCGGTAATACAGGCAATACGGGTATAGCCTTTGTCGATCAGATATTGCGTCGCTAAATCCCCCCCCAGAAACGAGTTATCCTGAATGAGATCGCTGTCGCCATCGAACGGCGCCCAGTCCATCATCACGGTAGGAATTGTTGGATAGCGTTGCATGATCTCACGCGAAGGCTGGTGTGTTTCAGTACAGAGTAATAGCAAACCATCGACACGTTTTTGCATCAACGTTTCCAGATTGCGATTCATTCGCTGCTCATCGCCTTCGGTATTGCAGAGAACAAGGCTATAACCGCGTTCAAAGCAACTGCGTTCAACGCCACGCACCAGTTCAGAATAGAAAGGATTGGTACTGGCAGTGATCAACATGCCAATAGTATGTGTTTGATTGAGCTTGAGACTACGTGCCAGAGCTGATGGCGCGTAATTGAGTTCTTTAATCGCCGCTTCAACTTTGGCGGTAATCGCTTCGCTGACGAAGCGATCTTTATTGATGACGTGAGAAACTGTCGATGTAGAAACGCCCGCCAGACGGGCAACATCTTTCATTGTAGCCAAGCGTCACCTCTGCCTGTCTAAGAAGGTATCGATCTCTTCACGCCAGGGAACGGAAGGTTGTGCACCTTTACGTGTCACAGCAATCGCAGCGGCAGCATGGGCAAAACGAATCGCCTCAGGCAATGTTTTTTCTTCCAGCAACGCCGTGATTAACGCGCCATTAAAAGTATCTCCGGCAGCAATAGTATCAACAGCCTGAACCCGGAATCCAGGTACGCGCTGACCTTCGCCATTCACACTGGCCCACACGCCACGGCTCCCTAAGGTAATCAGTACAGTACGGATACCTTTCTCATGTAGTATCTGCGCAGCTTTCGCCGCATCTTCATCATTTTCAACACGAATACCGGTGAGCTTTTCTGCTTCCGTTTCGTTTGGCGTGATGATGTCCACCAGCGCCAGCAATTCGTCAGGAAGTTCACGAGCCGGAGCCGGGTTAAGTGCAACGATAGTTTTATTTTGATGGGCGATTTTCGCCGCTGCCATCACACTTTCGAGTGGTGATTCCAACTGCATTAATAATGCCGACGCGTTGGCAATACGCTCACGTTGCGCTTCCACCAGCGTTGGGGAAAGGGCTGCGTTAGCCCCGGCATGAATGCCGATAACGTTCTCACCTTCGGCATTAACAAAAATCAGCGCTACGCCTGTCGATTCGCCCTTGATCACACTGACCGGAGAAATATCAATATTATCAGTGGCGAGTTGCTGACGAACACTCTCACCAATGCTGTCATCCCCTGTGCAGGCAATGAACGCAATATTCGCGCCACTACGCCCTGCGGCCACAGCCTGATTCGCGCCTTTACCGCCGAATGCGACCTGATAGTGGTTACCGGTTACGGTTTCGCCTGGAGTAGGAAAAGATTGAAGATTAAGGATATGGTCAGCATTAATGCTGCCAAGAACAACGAGGCTGCCTGCATTTTGCATATTCGGGATGTCCATAAAATGCGCCACCGGGTTAGGGTGGCGCGTGCCCTGCTTTTCTTTATATTACACGTTCATCTGTCGATGCCGTATTTATGCCACCATTAGGTTATAAAACCTGATTAAAGACTACTGCTTAACAACCAGTTTCAGATCAACCGGATACTTAGCCTGAACTTTCTCGCCTTTCAGCACTTTATCGGCGGTTTCGACGCCTTTCGCGCCAATCTGATCGGGTAACTGAGCGATAGTCGCTGCTAGTTTGCCATCATTAACCGCTTTTTCGCCATCCGGCGTACCGTCAAATCCGACGACCATCACATCCGATTTACCGGCAGTTTGCAGAGCGCGCAGTGCGCCCAGCGCCATTTCATCGTTCTGCGCGAATACAGCCTGCACATCCGGGTGCGCCGTCAGCAAGTTCTGCATCACGTTCAGACCTTTGGTACGGTCGAAGTCTGCTGGCTGGCTGGCGAGAACGTTAAATTTGTGAGCTGCAACGGCCTGCTGGAAGCCTTCACCACGTTCGCGAGCAGCGGATGTACCGGCGATGCCCTGCAATTCGATAACTTTCGCCCCTTCACCTGCTTTCTTCGCGATGTAATCACCGGCAATTTTGCCGCCCAGTACGTTATCGGAAGCAATGTGGCTAACAACGTCGCCTTTCGTTGCCTGGCGGTCAAGAGTGATTACCGGGATGTTCGCCTGGTTGGCCATCTTCACGGCGTTACCTACCGCGTCGGAGTCGGTCGGGTTAATCAGCAGAATTTTGGTGCCGCGAACAGTTAAGTCCTGCACATTCGCCAGTTCTTTTGCCGGGTTGTTCTGGGAGTCCAGCACCACCAGGTTATAGCCGAGTTTATCCGCCTCTTTCTGCGCGCCATCTTTCAGCGATACAAAGAACGGGTTATTGAGCGTGGAAACCACCAGCGCAATGGTATCTTTTGCCATTGCATTCGCACTGACGGTGGCGCTTAACGCAACAGCAGAAACCAGGGTAGCCAGTTTTTTCATGTTCATATTCAAGATGTCCTGTAGTCGTTATTACTGCTTTTTGTTGTCTACCAGCACCGCCAGCAAAATCACCACCGCTTTGACGATCATCTGGTAATAGGAGGAAACACCTAACAAATTCAAACCATTATTAAGGAAGCCAAGAATTAATGCGCCGATCAATGTCCCAACAATGCGACCTTTTCCGCCTGCCAGACTCGTACCACCCAGAACCACCGCGGCAATGGCATCCAGCTCGTAGCCAGTCCCCGCCGTCGGTTGCGCAGAGGAAAGACGCGCTACTTCAATGATCCCAGCCAGCGATGCCAGCAGTCCACAAAGAGAGTAGACGATGATTTTGATTCTATTGACATTGATACCAGAAAGACGCGTTGCCGCTTCGTTGCCACCCAGCGCGTAGATGTAACGCCCCAGACGCGTGTGATGCAGCATGTACCAGGCCGCGAGGAAGACAATACCCATGATCCACACAGGCGTCGGTACGCCCAGCGGACGACCAATACCAAACCAGCCAAACAGGTCGGCGTTCTCGGTAAAGCCGGTATTCACCGGGCTACCGTTGGTGTAAACCATCGTCACGCCACGCAGTAAAAGCATCATCACCAGGGTAGCGATAAACGCCTGGACGCGGCCTTTCGCTACAATCACCCCGGTTACCGCGCCAATTGCAGCTCCTAATGCCAGTGCGGCAGCAACAGCCACCAACGCGTTAACTTCAATGCCAACGATGGAGGCAGCAACTGCGCCAGTTAGCGCCAGCAGAGAACCGACGGACAGGTCGATACCCGACGTCAGGATCACCAGCGTCATGCCGACCGCCATAATGGCGTTAACCGAGGTTTGCTGGAGAATATTGAATAAGTTATTAACGGTGAAAAAGTTCGGACTTAACGTCGAGACAATCGCGATCAGCACCAGCAGAGCGATAAGCGATTTCTGCTCCATCAGCCACGCTTTCGTGAAATAACGGCGACCAGAGACAGTCTGGGTTGTCATTTTTTTACTCCTGATTCACGCGATTAAGCTTGCCCACAGCGGCAGCCATTAACACTTCCTGGGTGGCCTGCTCACGAGTAAATTCCCCGCTGAGATGCCCTTCATGCATAACGATGATGCGATCGCTCATGCCTAATACTTCTGGCATTTCCGATGACACCAGAATGATGCTCAAACCATCGGCTTTGAACTGGTTGATCAGTTGATAAATCTCTTTTTTCGCGCCGACATCCACGCCACGGGTGGGTTCATCAAGGATAAGCACTTTCGGGCGCGTCATCAGACCGCGGGCAATCGCCACTTTTTGCTGATTGCCACCGGAAAGCAGACCAATTGCCTGTTCCATCGACGGCGTTTTCACATTGAACAGACGAATAAAATCACTCACCGCCTGTTGCTCATCGGCATGCTTCAGACTGCCATCAGCACGGCTGAAGTAACGCAGGGCAGTTAGCGACATGTTCTCTTTTACTGACATGCCCAGCACTAAACCGTCGCGTTTGCGGTCTTCGGAGATATACACAATGCCATTTGCCAGGCCATCCTGCGGTGAACGGGTAACAACTTCATGCCCATCCAGAGTGACGTAACCGCTGGTGCGCGGCAGCGCGCCGTAGAGCACTTTCATCAGTTCGGTGCGGCCGGCGCCCATCAAACCAGAGACGCCGAGAATTTCACCTTTACGTAGGGTAAAAGAGACATCGTTAACGCCAGGTCCGCAGAGATTATCAACTTTCAGACGGATATCTCCCGGCGCTTTTTCCAGGTGTGGATATTGTTCTTCCAGTTTGCGACCCACCATCATCTCAATCAGCGAATCTTCGGTTAGTGATGCCACTTCACGCTCGGCAATAAATTGCCCGTCACGAAAAACCGTAACGTCATCACAAATCTCGAAGATTTCTTTCATACGGTGGGAAATATAGACAACGCCGCGCCCTTGCAATTTCAGCTCGCGAATGACGCGGAACAGGGATTCGGTTTCGGTATCGGTCAGCGCATCGGTCGGTTCATCCATAATGATAACTTTCGACTCAAAGCTTAATACCTTCGCGATTTCAACCATCTGCTGGTCACCGATGGAAAGATCGCCCACCAGCTTGTCGCTTTTAAACCGCAGATTAAGTTTAGCCAGCAATTTATCCGCTTCGGCATACATGGTTTTCCAGTCAATTTTGCCAAAACGATTCACAAACTCTCGGCCGAGGAAAATATTTTCCGCAATGGTCAGTTGCGGGATCAGATTCAGTTCCTGGTGGATAATGCCAATTCCAGCTTCCTGAGAAGATTTCGGCCCGGTAAACGTCGTTTCTTTGCCCAGCCATAAAAGCGTACCAGCATCACGGGTATAGATACCGGTAAGCACTTTCATCATGGTGGATTTACCCGCGCCATTTTCACCTACCAGCGCCATCACGCGACCCGGATAGACATTTAGCGCGGCTCCCGAAAGCGCTTTTACGCCCGGGAAGGCTTTATCGATACCTTTAAGCTGTAGTAATGCTTCCATGGCGGCCTCAGAACGTCACGCCAGCACAGAGAATGATATTCGCATACGGGGAACACTCCCCGCTGCGAATTACCGCCTGACTGTTTGCGGTTTGTTGTTTGAATTGTTCATGCGTGATGTAACGAATTTCAATGAAATTTCCCTGGTGTTTTTGCAGCGTCTCAAGATGTGAGAGCAACGTTTCGTGGAGTTGCGGATTATGTTGTTTGATCTCTTCCGCGATAATGGCAGCCTCGACCTGCATTTCACTTGTGACGACGCCCAGCACCTGCATAAAAGAAGGTACGCCCTGGGTTAATGCCATATCGATACGCGTTGTACTTTTGGGGATAGGTAAACCAGCATCACACACCACCAGCGTATCGGTATGCCCCAGGCGGGAGATCACCGACGAAATACCTGAATTAAGAACGGCGCCTTTTTTCATTTTTTTCTCCATCAGCGAAACGTTTCGCTGACCCGCAGTTTAATCCCGTCTAATTAAGGAAAACCATCGCGACGTTGCAGAAATGTGATCAACATCGAAACGTTTTATATCGAGAGCAAACAATGAAAATAAAAACGCCCCCTTATGGAGAAAGGAGGCGTCTGGGGTTAGATCTCGACCTGTGTACCCAACTCGATAACCCGGTTTGGTGGGATTTCAAACTGATCCGGAGCGCGCAACGCATTACGTTGCAACAGCAAATACAGCTTGCCGCGCAAACGTAAGTACCACGGACGTTTGCCGAGGATCAGTGATTCATGTGACATAAAGAAGGACGTTTCCATCATTCGACAACTTAACCCTTCCAGACCACAGCGGTGGAAAACTTCTTCTACGTTTGGCGTTTCCCGCCAGCCGTAACTTGCCACCACGCGCCAGAAAGTAGGCGACAGTTGTTCAATCTGTACCCGACGGACGTTATGGACATATGGCGCGTCTTCAGTACGCAGAGTTAACAGAATAACCCGCTCGTGCAATACCTTGTTATGTTTGAGGTTATGCATTAGAGCAAAGGGAATGACATTGATTGCGCGCGACATATACACCGCAGTTCCGGGCACACGAACAGGCGGTGATTTCTCCAGCGAAGCAATCATCGCCTCCAGAGAGTTACCATGTTCATGCATCCGCCGCAGCAGGCGGAAACGCTCACTCTTCCAGGTGGTCATCACGATAAACATCACCGTACCGAGGCTCAATGGCAACCAGCCACCGGAGAGCAGTTTATCGAGGTTAGCGGTAAACAGCGGGATATCAACACACAAGAAGGCAATCAGAATCAGCGCAACAAAATACTTATTCCAGTGCCAGTTCTGGCGCGCCACGGTAGTTGAAAGAATAGACGTCAGTACCATAGTTCCGGTAACTGCAATCCCATATGCCGCCGCCAGGTTACTGGAGTGCTCAAAGCTGACTATCACAATCACGACTGCGACATAAAGCATCCAGTTCACAAATGGAATGTAGATTTGCCCCGATTCCATTTCAGAAGTGTGAATAATGCGCATCGGAGACAAATAGCCCAGACGTACCGCCTGACGCGTCAATGAGAAGACACCAGAGATAACCGCCTGCGAGGCAATTACCGTTGCCAGTGCGGCGATGATCAGCAGCGGGATCAGCGCCCAGTCCGGTGCCAACAGAAAAAACGGGTTTTTAATCGCTTCCGGGTTCTTTAACAGCAGCGCCCCCTGACCGAAGTAGTTAAGGGTTAAAGAAGGCAGTACGACGGTAAACCATGCCAGGCGAATCGGGAACTTACCAAAGTGCCCCATATCAGCGTACAGCGCCTCAACACCGGTAATCGACAGAACCACCGCGCCTAACGCAATAAAGGAAACGGTTTTATATTCAAGGAAGAAATGCACCGCCCACATTGGGTTTAAGGCATGCAACACTTCTGGATTGGCAATAATGCTACGTAACCCAAGAGCTGCCAGAATCAAAAACCAGGTCAGCATAATCGGCGCAAAAAGCTTACCGACCATAGCAGTGCCATGTTTTTGAATCATAAACAGTAACGTGAGAACGATGATTGAGAGGGGAACAATCCAGGTGTCCAGTTGTGGGGCGACGATTTCCAGACCTTCGATGGCAGACATTACCGAAATGGCGGGTGTTATGACAACTTCACCATAGAAAAAGCTGCCGCCTATTAGCCCCATAATCACCAGAATTGAGGTCGTTCGCGCCGACGTATTGCGCCCGGCAAGCGACATCAGCGTCAGAATTCCCCCTTCACCGGCGTTATCTGCACGCATCACGAAGGTGAGATATTTTATGGAAACCACAAAGATTAGCAGCCAGAAGATCAGCGATAAAAAGCCAAACACGGCATCGCGTTCAACGCCAAAACCAAACTGGCCGGACAAACATTCACGAAGCGTATATAACGGGCTGGTACCAATATCGCCGTAGACAACTCCAATCGCCGCGAGGGTAATCGCGGGCAACGATTGCTTATTATCAGTGCTCATAGACTAGTCTTTCGTTGAAATATGAAATGTGTGCGTAGTCCCTTGGCCCACAAAAAAGCGTTCAGTATGCACGATTAACGGCAAAATCGTACTCCTAAATGCGGTCACATTAACCTGGCTCAAAGAAAAATAGCCCTCCTTTGAGACTATTTTTGCCACCATCAAGAAACGTCTATACTCGCAGTTTACGCAGAACTTTTGACGAAAGGACGCCACTTCATTATGGCTCACCCTCATTTATTAGCGGAAAGAATTTCCCGCCTGAGCAGTTCGCTGGAAAAGGGGCTTTATGAACGTAGCCACGCCATCCGCCTGTGTTTGTTAGCGGCATTAAGCGGCGAAAGTGTATTCCTGCTCGGCCCGCCAGGTATTGCCAAAAGTCTGATTGCCCGGCGTTTAAAATTCGCCTTTCAAAATGCTCGCGCGTTTGAATATCTGATGACCCGCTTCTCCACCCCGGAAGAAGTTTTTGGCCCGCTTTCCATTCAGGCGCTAAAAGATGAAGGCCGCTATGAGCGTTTAACCAGCGGTTACCTGCCGGAAGCAGAAATCGTCTTTCTTGATGAGATCTGGAAAGCCGGGCCAGCGATTCTTAATACCCTACTGACCGCTATTAATGAACGCCACTTCCGCAACGGTGCACATGTCGAAAAAATTCCTATGCGCTTGCTGGTGGCGGCCTCCAACGAACTGCCGGAAGCAGACAGTAGCCTAGAAGCGTTATATGACCGTATGCTGATTCGTCTGTGGTTAGATAAAGTGCAGGATAAAGCGAATTTCCGCTCCATGTTGACCAGCCAACAGGATGAAAATGACAATCCCGTTCCTCCCTCTCTACAGGTTACAGATGAGGAATATGAACGCTGGCAGAAAGAGATTAGTGAAATTACGCTGCCCGATCATGTATTTGAGCTGATTTTTATGCTGCGCCAACAACTGGATAAATTGCCGGATGCCCCCTATATTTCCGATCGCCGCTGGAAAAAAGCGATCCGTTTACTGCAGGCCAGCGCCTTTTTTAGCGGTCGCAATGCGGTTGCCCCGATTGATCTGATCTTGCTGAAAGATTGCCTGTGGTATGACGCGCAAAGCCTGAATTTGATTCAACAACAAATTGATGTATTGATGACCGGTCACGCATGGCAACAGCAATGGATGTTGACTCGCCTGGGCGCGATTGTGCAGCGTCGCCTGCAACTTCAGCAACAACAAAGCGATAAAACGGCTTTTACCGTGATTCGTCAGGGCGGTATGTTCAGCCGTCGCCCACAATATCAACTTCCAGCCAACGTTACCGCTTCCACGTTGACCCTGCTGCTGCAAAAACCATTAAAACTGCATGATATGGAAGTGGTTCATATCGCTTTTGAGCGTAGCGCACTGGAACAGTGGCTGAACAAAGGCGGTGAAATTCGCGGCAAATTAAATGGTATTGGTTTTGCCCAGAAGCTGAATATGGAAGTTGATAGCGCCCAACATCTTGTTGTCCGTGATGTCAGTTTGCAGGGTACGACACTGGCTCTCCCCGGCACATCTGCAGAAGGCCTGCCTGGCGAAATAAAACAACAACTGGAAGAGCTTGAAAGTGACTGGCGTAAACAACAAGTTTTATTCAGCGAACAGCAAAAATGTCTGTTTATCCATAGCGACTGGTTAGGTCGCATTGAAGCCAGCCTACAGGATGTCGGTGCCCAGATTCGCCAGGCGCAACAATGCTAACACTGGATACGCTTAATGTAATGCTGGCCGTCAGCGAAGAGGGATTGATCGAAGAGATGATCATCACGCTGTTGGCCTCGCCACAACTGGCTGTTTTCTTTGAAAAATTCCCACGCCTGAAGGCGGCAATCACTGATGATATTCCCCGCTGGCGTGAGGCGCTGCGCAGTCGGCTGAAAGATGCACGCGTCCCACAGGAACTCACTGAAGAGGTCATGTGCTATCAGCAAAGCCAACTTCTCTCCACACCGCAATTTATTGTGCAGTTACCGCAGATCCTGGACTTACTGCATCGACTAAATTCCCCATGGGCCGAACAAGCCCGGCAGTTGGTTGATGCCAACAGCACGATCACCCCAGCATTACACACGCTTTTTCTCCAACGTTGGCGCTTAAGTCTGATCGTGCAAGCGACGACGTTAAATCAACAATTATTAGAAGAAGAACGTGAACAACTGTTGAGCGAGGTTCAGGAACGCATGACGTTAAGCGGTCAACTTGAACCGGTTCTGGCGGAAAACAACACCGCAGCCGGTCGCCTGTGGGATATGAGCGCCGGTCAGCTCAAACGCGGCGACTATCAGTTAATTGTGAAATATGGTGAATTTCTTAACGAGCAGCCGGAGCTGAAACGTCTGGCAGAACAGTTAGGGCGTTCACGGGAAGCAAAATCGATCCCCCGCAACGATGCGCAGATGGAAACCTTCCGCACAATGGTACGCGAACCAGCGACCGTTCCTGAGCAGGTTGATGGCTTGCAGCAAAGCGATGATATTTTACGCCTTCTGCCGCCGGAACTGGCGACTCTGGGCATTACTGAACTGGAGTATGAATTTTACCGTCGGCTGGTGGAAAAACAGTTGCTCACTTATCGCCTGCACGGTGAATCATGGCGTGAAAAAGTTATCGAACGTCCGGTCGTCCATAAAGATTATGACGAACAGCCGCGCGGGCCGTTTATTGTCTGCGTAGATACATCTGGCTCAATGGGCGGCTTTAATGAACAGTGCGCGAAAGCGTTCTGTCTGGCCTTGATGCGCATTGCCCTCGCTGAAAATAGGCGCTGCTTTATTATGTTATTTTCCACCGAGATCGTCCGTTATGAGCTTTCAGGCCCACAAGGCATCGAGCAAGCGATCCGTTTTTTAAGCCAGCAGTTTCGTGGCGGCACCGATCTTGCCAGTTGTTTTCGCGCCATTATGGAGCGCTTGCAAAGCCGGGAATGGTTTGACGCCGATGCGGTGGTGATTTCTGATTTTATCGCCCAACGGTTGCCTGACGACGTGACGAGTAAAGTAAAAGAGTTGCAGCGGGTACATCAGCATCGCTTTCATGCCGTGGCGATGTCGGCGCACGGCAAACCCGGCATCATGCGCATTTTCGATCATATCTGGCGCTTTGATACCGGGATGCGTAGCCGCCTGCTCAGACGCTGGCGGCGATAAGTCATTACAACAGAGAAGAGACGCTCTCGCGAACGGCCGCAGGCCATACGCCGCACTGAACCTGCCCAATATGTGGCAGTTGCAGCAACAACATGGTTAAACGAGACTGACCGATACCGCCGCCGATAGTCTGTGGCATTTCGCCGCGCAGCAGCGCCTGATGCCACTCCAGTTGCAGACGATCTTCATCACCGGTCAGCGCCAGTTGATGTTTCAACGTCTCGGCATCCACACGGATACCCATTGAAGAAAGCTCAAACGCATCTTCCAGTACGGGGTTCCACACCAGAATATCGCCGTTCAACCCCGCATATCCAAGCTCTGAAGGAGTACTCCAGTCATCATAATCCGGTGCGCGCACGTCGTGGCGGTGGCCATCGCTTAACTTGCCGCCAATTCCGACGAGGAATACCGCGCCAAGATCTTTCGCAATCGCCCGCTCACGCCCTTTGGCATCAAGATCCGGATAACGGGACAGTAATTCCTGACTATGTACAAAGTGGATCTGATCCGGCAGGAACGGTGCCAGGCCAAACTCTTTGCTAACTGCGGCTTCGGTCGCTTTAATTCCCGCCCAGATCGCCTCTACCGTGCTTTTCAGAGTGGAGAATTGGCGCTCACCGTCGCCCATTACGCGTTCCCAATCCCACTGATCAACATAGACCGAGTGCAACGGGGAAAGACGGTCTTCATCGGGGCGAAGGGCTTTCATGTGCGTGTAAAGCCCTTCGCCCACGCTGAAGTCGTGTTGCCCTAATGTCTGACGTTTCCACTTCGCCAGTGAATGAACTACTTCGAACTGGGCGTCAGGCAGCGCTTTCACTTTTACCTGCACCGCTTTTTCACAGCCCGACAAGTTATCCTGCGTGCCATCCCCCACACGGCTAAGGATTGGCGCCTGGACTTCAATCAGCCCTAAGCGTTCTTCCAGTTGACGAGAAAAGTGATATTTCACGAAGCTAATTTGACGTTGTTTGGCAATGTAAGCGGTTTTCATTTTTTATACTCCTGCGTCCTGTTGCTTATGATTAAGCAACAAAAACCGGCACACATGCAATAATCATTCAATAAAAAGCCTTGCTTACTTTTGATTCATTAAAAATTAAGGCTAAAATAGACTGAATCATTAATATTCATAAGAAAAATCTATGGAAAATTATCAAATCGACAATCTGGACCGCGGCATTCTGGAAGCATTAATGGGCAATGCGCGTACCGCTTACGCCGAACTGGCGAAACAATTTGGCGTCAGTCCGGGAACGATCCACGTTCGCGTAGAGAAAATGAAGCAGGCAGGGATTATTACTGGTGCTCGGATTGATGTTAGCCCGAAACAGCTTGGTTATGACGTAGGCTGCTTTATCGGCATTATATTGAAGAGCGCCAAAGACTATCCTTCCGCGCTGGCAAAACTGGAAAGCCTTGATGAAGTAACTGAAGCCTATTACACCACCGGCCACTACAGCATCTTTATTAAGGTAATGTGCCGCTCGATCGACGCTCTCCAGCATGTACTTATCAACAAGATCCAAACAATTGATGAAATTCAGTCCACTGAAACTCTGATCGTACTGCAGAACCCGATCATGCGTACTATCAAGCCATGATCGACTTTTTTAATCCCATACTTTTCCACAGGTAGATCCCAAAGCGTTCACAGCGTACAATACGCCACTCTTAAAAAAGGTGGCGGTTTATGGCAGATATTACTCTTATCAGCGGCAGCACCCTCGGTGGTGCCGAATATGTGGCAGAACACCTGGCTGAAAAGCTGGAAGAGGCAGGTTTTACCACCGAAACGCTGCACGGCCCGTTGTTAGAAGAGTTATCTACCTCTGGGATCTGGCTGGTTATCAGTTCTACCCACGGTGCCGGAGACATTCCGGACAACCTCTCTCCTTTCTATGAAGCATTGCTGGAACAAAAAACCGATCTTTCTGCGGTACGCTTTGGCGCAATCGGCATTGGTAGTCGTGAATACGACACTTTTTGTGGTGCTATCGATAAACTCGATGCTGAACTCAAAAATTCCGGTGCGAAACAGATTGGCGAAACACTGAAGATCAACATCCTTGATCATGACATTCCGGAAGATCCGGCAGAAGAATGGCTGGGATCGTGGGTTAATTTACTCAAATAACTATACAGATCGTGCGATCTACTGTGGATAACTCTGGTAGGAAGCTTGGATCAACCGGTAGTTATCCAAAGAACAACTGTTGTTCAGTTTTTGAGTTGTGTATAACTCCTCATTCTGATCCCAGCTTATACTGACCAGGATCACCGATCATTCACAGCTAATGATCCTCAGCAGGTCATTGATCTTAAAAGCCAGATCCTTGTTATCCACAGACCAGGTCGATCCTAATAAGAGATCACAATAGAACAGATCTCTAAATAAAAAGATCTTCTTTTTAATACTCAGGATCCCAGGTCTTTCTCAAGCCGTCAAAGTTGAGTAGAATCCACGGCCCGGGCTTCAATCCATTTTCATACCGCGTTATGCGAGGCAATCACCATGTTTTATCCGGATCCTTTTGACGTCATCATCATTGGCGGGGGTCATGCAGGCACCGAGGCAGCGATGGCCGCGGCGCGTATGGGTCAACAGACTCTGCTTTTGACACACAATATCGACACTCTGGGGCAGATGAGCTGCAACCCGGCGATCGGCGGTATTGGGAAGGGACATCTGGTAAAAGAAGTGGATGCACTCGGCGGTCTGATGGCAAAAGCGATCGACCATGCAGGTATTCAGTTTAGGATACTAAACGCCAGCAAGGGGCCAGCGGTTCGGGCTACCCGGGCACAGGCGGATCGCGTGCTCTATCGTCAAGCGGTACGTACTGCTTTGGAGAATCAACCGAACCTGATGATCTTCCAGCAGGCGGTTGAAGATCTTATTGTCGAAAACGATCGCGTGGTCGGCGCTGTTACCCAAATGGGCCTGAAATTCCGTGCCAAAGCTGTCGTTCTTACTGTCGGGACTTTCCTTGACGGTAAGATTCATATCGGTCTGGATAATTACAGCGGTGGTCGTGCTGGCGATCCTCCATCCATTCCGCTCTCGCGCCGTTTACGTGAACTTCCGCTGCGTGTTGGTCGTCTGAAAACCGGGACACCGCCGCGTATTGATGCGCGTACCATCGACTTTAGCGTCCTTGCACAACAGCATGGCGATAACCCGATGCCGGTGTTCTCGTTTATGGGCAATGCGGCCCAGCATCCACAGCAGGTGCCGTGCTACATCACCCATACCAACGAAAAAACGCATGACGTGATCCGCAGTAACCTCGATCGCAGTCCGATGTATGCCGGAGTGATCGAAGGTGTCGGCCCACGCTACTGTCCGTCGATCGAAGACAAAGTAATGCGCTTTGCTGACAGAAACCAGCATCAGATCTTCCTTGAGCCAGAAGGGTTAACGTCTAACGAAATTTATCCGAACGGTATCTCCACCAGCCTGCCGTTCGATGTGCAGATGCAAATCGTCCGCTCCATGCAGGGGATGGAAAACGCGAAGATCGTGCGTCCGGGTTATGCCATTGAATATGACTTCTTCGATCCGCGTGACCTGAAACCTACGCTGGAGAGCAAGTTTATCCATGGGCTGTTCTTTGCCGGTCAAATTAATGGCACTACAGGTTACGAAGAAGCGGCGGCGCAAGGTTTGCTGGCCGGTCTTAACGCCGCTCGCCTGTCTGCAGACAAAGAAGGCTGGGCACCGGCGCGCTCCCAGGCGTACCTCGGCGTACTGGTAGATGACCTCTGCACACTGGGTACTAAAGAACCGTATCGTATGTTTACCTCTCGTGCGGAATATCGTCTGATGCTGCGCGAAGATAACGCCGACCTGCGTCTGACTGAAATCGGACGTGAGCTGGGGCTGGTTGACGATGAACGTTGGGCGCGCTTTAACGAGAAACTCGAAAATATCGAGCGTGAGCGTCAGCGTCTGAAATCCACTTGGGTAACCCCGTCGGCGGAAGCTGCTGCCGAAGTGAATGCTCACCTGACTGCGCCGCTTTCCCGTGAAGCCAGTGGTGAAGATCTGTTGCGTCGTCCGGAAATGACCTATGAAAAATTAACCTCGCTGACGCCGTTTGCCCCTGCGTTGACAGACGAGCAGGCGGCGGAACAGGTTGAGATTCAGGTTAAATATGAGGGTTATATTGCGCGCCAACAGGATGAGATCGAAAAACAGCAGCGTAACGAGAACACACTGCTGCCTGCGACACTGGATTACCGCCAGGTATCCGGTCTGTCTAACGAAGTGATCGCTAAACTCAACGATCACAAACCGGCCTCTATTGGTCAGGCTTCGCGTATTTCTGGCGTCACGCCTGCGGCCATCTCCATTCTGCTGGTGTGGCTGAAAAAACAAGGTATGCTGCGTCGTAGCGCATAACGCATTAAAAATGCCTGGTAAGCACCCGCTTACCGGGCAACGCATCAAGAACAGGTAATCACCGTGCTCAACAAACTCTCTTCACTGCTGAAAGACGCAGGAATTTCGCTTACCGATCACCAGAAAAATCAGCTTATTGCCTACGTAAATATGCTGCATAAATGGAATAAGGCGTACAACCTGACTTCGGTCCGCGATCCTAATGAGATGCTGGTACGCCATATTCTCGACAGCATTGTCGTGGCACCGTATCTGCAAGGTGAACGTTTTATCGATGTCGGTACAGGACCGGGTCTGCCAGGTATTCCACTCTCTATTGTGCGTCCTGAGGCCCACTTCACGTTGCTGGATAGCCTCGGTAAACGCGTGCGCTTCCTTCGTCAGGTGCAACATGAGTTAAAACTGGAGAACATTGAGCCAGTACAGAGTAGGGTAGAAGAGTTTCCGTCAGAGCCACCGTTTGATGGTGTGATTAGCCGTGCTTTTGCCTCTCTGAACGATATGGTGAGCTGGTGCCATCATCTTCCTGGTGAACAAGGTCGTTTTTATGCGCTGAAAGGCCAAATGCCAGAAGATGAAATGGCCCTGCTACCAGCAGAATATCAGGTTGAATCAGTGGTTAAACTTCAGGTTCCGGCTCTGGATGGCGAACGTCATCTGGTGGTGATTAAAGCAAATAAAATTTAATTTTTATCAAAAAAATCATAAAAAATTAATCGGTTTGACTGTTAACAACAACCGGGTTTTTTACTGATATAACTGGTTACATTTAACGCCACGTTCACGATTTTGATTCAATACTGTAACGTGGCTTTTTTTGATAAGCAGAAAATAAGTCATTAGTGAAAATATCAGCCGGCTAAAAATCGGCGCTAAGAAGCATAACTTGCTGTTAAAATATTATTAAGAATGTCAATGGCTGGTTTTTGTTATGTAAATGTCATTTATGAAAACAGTATCTGTTTTTAGACTGAAATATCAGAAGCTTGCAATGGCATCATTTGCCAAGTAAATAAATATGCTGTGCGCGAACATGCGCGATATGTGATCTGAAGCACGCTTTATCACCAGTGTTTACGCGTTATTTACAGTTTTTCATGATCCGACATGGTTAGCAGAAAAGTCGCAATTGTATGCACTGGAAAAATATTTAAACATTTATTCACCTTTTGGCTACTTATTGTTTGAAATCACGGGGGCGCACCGTATAATTTGACCGCTTTTTGATGCTTGACTCTAAGCCTTAAAGAAAGTTTTATACGACACGCGGCATACCTCGAAGGGAGCAGGAGTGAAAAACGTGATGTCTGTGTCGCTCTTGAGTCGAAACGTTGCTCGGAAGCTTCTGCTCGTTCAGTTACTGGTGGTGATAGCAAGTGGATTGCTGTTCAGCCTCAAAGACCCCTTCTGGGGCGTCTCTGCGTTAAGCGGGGGCCTGGCAGTCTTTCTGCCTAACGTTTTGTTTATGATATTTGCCTGGCGTCACCAGGCGCATACACCAGCGAAAGGCCGGGTAGCCTGGACATTCGCTTTAGGCGAAGCTTTCAAAGTTCTGGCAATGTTGGTGTTACTGGTGGTGGCGTTGGCGGTTTTAAAGGCGGTATTCTTGCCGCTGATCGTTACGTGGGTTTTGGTGCTGGTGGTTCAGATACTGGCGCCGGCTGTAATTAACAACAAAGGGTAAAAGGCATCATGGCTTCAGAAAATATGACGCCGCAGGATTACATAGGACACCACCTGAATAACCTTCAGCTGGACCTGCGTACATTCTCGCTGGTGGATCCGCATAACCCCCCAGCCACCTTCTGGACAATTAATATTGACTCCATGTTCTTCTCGGTGGTGCTGGGTCTGTTGTTCCTGGTTTTATTCCGTAGCGTAGCCAAAAAGGCAACCAGCGGCGTACCAGGTAAGTTTCAGACCGCGATTGAGCTGGTAATCGGCTTTGTTAATGGTAGCGTGAAAGACATGTACCATGGCAAAAGTAAGCTGATTGCTCCGCTGGCCCTGACGATTTTTGTCTGGGTGTTCCTGATGAACCTGATGGACTTACTGCCTATCGATCTGCTGCCGTACATTGCTGAACATGTACTGGGGCTGCCTGCTCTGCGTGTGGTTCCGTCTGCTGACGTGAACGTAACGCTGTCTATGGCACTGGGCGTATTTATCCTGATTCTGTTCTACAGCATCAAAATGAAAGGCATCGGCGGCTTCACGAAAGAGTTGACGCTGCAGCCGTTCAATCACTGGGCGTTCATTCCTGTCAACTTAATCCTTGAAGGGGTAAGCCTGCTGTCCAAACCTGTTTCACTCGGTTTGCGACTGTTCGGTAACATGTACGCGGGTGAGCTGATTTTCATTCTGATTGCTGGTCTGTTGCCGTGGTGGTCACAGTGGATCCTGAATGTGCCGTGGGCCATTTTCCACATCCTGATTATTACGCTGCAAGCCTTCATCTTCATGGTTCTGACGATCGTCTATCTGTCGATGGCGTCTGAAGAACATTAATTTACCAACACTACTACGTTTTAACTGAAACAAACTGGAGACTGTCATGGAAAACCTGAATATGGATCTGCTGTACATGGCTGCCGCTGTGATGATGGGTCTGGCGGCAATCGGTGCTGCGATCGGTATCGGCATCCTCGGGGGTAAATTCCTGGAAGGCGCAGCGCGTCAACCGGATCTGATTCCACTGCTGCGTACTCAGTTCTTTATCGTTATGGGTCTGGTGGATGCTATCCCGATGATCGCTGTAGGTCTGGGTCTGTACGTGATGTTCGCTGTCGCGTAGTAAGCGTTGCTTTTATTTAAAGAGCAATATCAGAACGTTAACTAAATAGAGGCATTGTGCTGTGAATCTTAACGCAACAATCCTCGGCCAGGCCATCGCGTTTGTCCTGTTCGTTCTGTTCTGCATGAAGTACGTATGGCCGCCATTAATGGCTGCCATCGAAAAACGTCAAAAAGAAATTGCTGACGGTCTTGCTTCCGCAGAACGAGCACACAAGGACCTTGACCTTGCAAAGGCCAGCGCGACCGACCAGCTGAAAAAAGCGAAAGCGGAAGCCCAGGTAATCATCGAGCAGGCGAACAAACGTCGCTCTCAGATTCTGGACGAAGCTAAAGCTGAGGCAGAACAGGAACGTACTAAAATCGTGGCTCAGGCGCAGGCGGAAATTGAAGCCGAGCGTAAACGTGCCCGTGAAGAGCTGCGTAAGCAAGTTGCTATCCTGGCTGTTGCTGGCGCCGAGAAGATCATCGAACGTTCCGTGGATGAAGCTGCTAACAGCGACATCGTGGATAAACTTGTCGCTGAACTGTAAGGAGGGAGGGGCTGATGTCTGAATTTATTACGGTAGCTCGCCCCTACGCCAAAGCAGCTTTTGACTTTGCCGTCGAACACCAAAGTGTAGAACGCTGGCAGGACATGCTGGCGTTTGCCGCCGAGGTAACCAAAAACGAACAGATGGCAGAGCTTCTGTCTGGTGCACTGGCACCAGAAACGCTCGCCGGGTCGTTTATCGCAGTTTGTGGTGAGCAACTGGACGAAAACGGTCAGAACCTGATTCGGGTTATGGCTGAAAATGGTCGTCTTAACGCGCTCCCGGATGTTCTGGAGCAGTTTATTCACCTGCGTGCTGTGAGTGAGGCTACCGCTGAGGTAGACGTCATTTCCGCTGCCGCGCTGAGTGAACAACAGCTCGCGAAAATTTCTGCTGCGATGGAAAAACGTCTGTCACGCAAAGTTAAGCTGAATTGCAAAATCGATAAGTCTGTAATGGCAGGCGTTATCATCCGAGCGGGTGATATGGTCATTGATGGCAGCGTACGCGGTCGTCTTGAGCGCCTTGCAGACGTCTTGCAGTCTTAAGGGGACTGGAGCATGCAACTGAATTCCACCGAAATCAGCGAACTGATCAAGCAGCGCATTGCTCAGTTCAATGTTGTGAGTGAAGCTCACAACGAAGGTACTATTGTTTCTGTAAGTGACGGTGTTATCCGCATCCACGGCCTGGCCGATTGTATGCAGGGTGAAATGATCTCCCTGCCGGGTAACCGTTACGCTATCGCACTGAACCTCGAGCGCGACTCTGTAGGTGCGGTTGTTATGGGTCCGTACGCTGACCTTGCCGAAGGCATGAAAGTTAAGTGTACTGGCCGTATCCTGGAAGTTCCGGTTGGCCGTGGCCTGCTGGGCCGTGTGGTTAACACTCTGGGTGCGCCAATCGACGGTAAAGGTCCGCTGGATCACGACGGCTTCTCTGCTGTAGAAGCTATCGCTCCGGGCGTTATCGAACGTCAGTCCGTAGATCAGCCGGTACAGACTGGTTATAAAGCTGTTGACTCCATGATCCCAATCGGTCGTGGTCAGCGTGAATTGATCATCGGTGACCGTCAGACCGGTAAAACCGCACTGGCTATCGATGCCATCATCAACCAGCGCGATTCCGGTATCAAATGTATCTATGTTGCTATCGGTCAGAAAGCGTCCACCATTTCTAACGTGGTACGTAAACTGGAAGAGCACGGCGCACTGGCTAACACCATCGTTGTGGTAGCAACCGCGTCTGAATCCGCTGCACTGCAATACCTGGCACCGTATGCGGGTTGCGCAATGGGCGAATACTTCCGTGACCGTGGTGAAGATGCGCTGATCATTTACGATGACCTGTCTAAACAGGCTGTTGCTTACCGTCAGATCTCCCTGCTGCTCCGTCGTCCGCCAGGACGTGAAGCATTCCCGGGTGACGTATTCTACCTCCACTCTCGTCTGCTGGAGCGTGCTGCGCGTGTTAACGCCGAATACGTTGAAGCTTTCACCAAAGGTGAAGTGAAAGGGAAAACCGGTTCTCTGACCGCGCTGCCGATTATCGAAACTCAGGCTGGTGACGTTTCTGCGTTCGTTCCGACCAACGTAATCTCTATTACCGATGGTCAGATCTTCCTGGAAACCAACCTGTTCAACGCCGGTATTCGTCCTGCGGTTAACCCGGGTATCTCCGTATCCCGTGTTGGTGGGGCAGCACAGACCAAGATCATGAAAAAACTGTCCGGTGGTATCCGTACCGCTCTGGCGCAGTATCGTGAACTGGCAGCGTTCTCTCAGTTTGCATCCGACCTTGACGATGCAACGCGTAAGCAGCTTGACCACGGTCAGAAAGTGACCGAACTGCTGAAACAGAAACAGTATGCGCCGATGTCCGTTGCGCAGCAGTCTCTGGTTCTGTTCGCAGCAGAACGTGGTTACCTGGCGGATGTTGAACTGTCGAAAATCGGCAGCTTCGAAGCCGCTCTGCTGGCTTACGTCGACCGTGATCACGCTCCGTTGATGCAAGAGATCAACCAGACCGGTGGCTACAACGACGAAATCGAAGGCAAGCTGAAAGGCATCCTCGATTCCTTCAAAGCAACCCAATCCTGGTAACGTCTGGCGGCTTGCCTTAGGGCAGGCCGCAAGGCATTGAGGAGAAGCTCATGGCCGGCGCAAAAGAGATACGTAGTAAGATCGCAAGCGTCCAGAACACGCAAAAGATCACTAAAGCGATGGAGATGGTCGCCGCTTCCAAAATGCGTAAATCGCAGGATCGCATGGCGGCCAGCCGTCCTTATGCAGAAACCATGCGCAAAGTGATTGGTCACCTTGCACACGGTAATCTGGAATATAAGCACCCATACCTGGAAGATCGCGACGTTAAACGCGTGGGCTACCTGGTGGTGTCGACCGACCGTGGTTTGTGCGGTGGTTTGAACATTAACCTGTTCAAAAAACTGCTGGCGGAAATGAAGACCTGGACCGACAAAGGCGTTCAATGCGACCTCGCAATGATCGGCTCGAAAGGTGTGTCGTTCTTCAACTCCGTGGGCGGCAATGTTGTTGCCCAGGTTACAGGTATGGGGGATAACCCTTCCCTGTCCGAACTGATCGGTCCGGTAAAAGTGATGTTGCAGGCCTACGACGAAGGCCGTCTGGACAAGCTTTACATTGTCAGCAACAAATTTATTAACACCATGTCTCAGGTTCCGACTATCAGCCAACTGCTGCCGTTACCGGCGTCAGATGATGATGATCTGAAACATAAATCCTGGGATTACCTGTACGAACCCGATCCGAAGGCGTTGCTGGATACCCTGCTGCGTCGTTATGTCGAATCTCAGGTTTATCAGGGCGTGGTTGAAAACCTGGCCAGCGAGCAGGCCGCCCGTATGGTGGCGATGAAAGCCGCGACCGACAATGGCGGCAGCCTGATTAAAGAGCTGCAGTTGGTATACAACAAAGCTCGTCAGGCCAGCATTACTCAGGAACTCACCGAGATCGTCTCGGGGGCCGCCGCGGTTTAAACAGGTTATTTCGTAGAGGATTTAAGATGGCTACTGGAAAGATTGTCCAGGTAATCGGCGCCGTAGTTGACGTCGAATTCCCTCAGGATGCCGTACCGCGCGTGTACGATGCTCTTGAGGTGCAAAATGGTAATGAGCGTCTGGTGCTGGAAGTTCAGCAGCAGCTCGGCGGCGGTATCGTGCGTACCATCGCAATGGGTTCCTCCGACGGTCTGCGTCGCGGTCTGGATGTAAAAGACCTCGAACACCCGATCGAAGTCCCTGTAGGTAAAGCGACTCTGGGCCGTATCATGAACGTACTGGGCGAACCGGTCGACATGAAAGGCGAGATCGGTGAAGAAGAGCGTTGGGCGATTCACCGCGCAGCACCTTCCTACGAAGAGCTGTCAAACTCTCAGGAACTGCTGGAAACCGGTATCAAAGTTATCGACCTGATGTGTCCGTTCGCGAAGGGCGGTAAAGTTGGTCTGTTCGGTGGTGCGGGTGTTGGTAAAACCGTAAACATGATGGAGCTTATTCGTAACATCGCGATCGAGCACTCCGGTTACTCTGTGTTTGCGGGCGTAGGTGAACGTACTCGTGAGGGTAACGACTTCTACCACGAAATGACCGACTCCAACGTTATCGATAAAGTATCCCTGGTGTATGGCCAGATGAACGAGCCGCCGGGAAACCGTCTGCGCGTTGCACTGACCGGCCTGACCATGGCGGAGAAGTTCCGTGACGAAGGTCGTGACGTTCTGCTGTTCGTTGACAACATCTATCGTTACACCCTGGCCGGTACGGAAGTATCCGCACTGCTGGGCCGTATGCCTTCAGCGGTAGGTTATCAGCCGACCCTGGCGGAAGAGATGGGCGTTCTGCAGGAACGTATCACCTCCACCAAAACTGGTTCTATCACCTCCGTACAGGCAGTATACGTACCTGCGGATGACTTGACTGACCCGTCTCCGGCAACCACCTTTGCGCACCTTGACGCAACCGTGGTACTGAGCCGTCAGATCGCGTCTCTGGGTATCTACCCGGCCGTTGACCCGCTGGACTCCACCAGCCGTCAGTTGGACCCGCTGGTAGTTGGTCAGGAACACTACGACACCGCGCGTGGCGTACAGTCCATCCTGCAACGTTATCAGGAACTGAAAGACATCATCGCCATCCTGGGTATGGATGAACTGTCTGAAGAAGATAAACTGGTGGTAGCGCGCGCTCGTAAGATCCAGCGCTTCCTGTCCCAGCCGTTCTTCGTGGCAGAAGTATTCACCGGTTCTCCGGGTAAATACGTCTCCCTGAAAGACACCATCCGTGGCTTTAAAGGCATCATGGAAGGCGAATACGATCACCTGCCGGAGCAGGCGTTCTACATGGTCGGTTCCATCGAAGAAGCTGTGGAAAAAGCCAAAAAACTTTAACGCCTTAATCGGAGGGTGATATGGCAATGACTTACCACCTGGACGTCGTCAGCGCAGAGCAACAAATGTTCTCTGGTCTGGTCGAGAAAATCCAGGTAACGGGTAGCGAAGGTGAACTGGGAATTTACCCGGGCCACGCACCGCTGCTCACCGCCATTAAGCCTGGTATGATTCGCATCGTGAAACAGCACGGTCACGAAGAGTTTATCTATCTGTCTGGCGGCATTCTTGAAGTGCAGCCTGGCAACGTGACCGTTCTGGCCGACACCGCAATTCGCGGCCAGGATCTCGACGAAGCGCGAGCCATGGAAGCGAAACGTAAGGCTGAAGAGCACATTAGCAGCTCTCACGGCGACGTAGATTACGCTCAGGCGTCTGCGGAACTGGCCAAAGCGATCGCGCAGTTGCGCGTTATCGAGTTGACTAAAAAAGCGATGTAACACCGGCTTGAAAAGCACAAAAGCCAGTCTGGAAACAGGCTGGCTTTTTTTTCGCGCGTCGCCGCGAGATTTGTTCTGCTATGTTTTTATATCCCGCAATTAAACCGTCTTTATAACTCAGCGAAATCCTTCGTTGGTTTTCTTGTTTATTCATTGATCGAAATAAGAGCAAAAACATCAGGCTGACGCTTAAATGAAGGTGATGCCTTACTTTTATGCAGACAAAAGGCGTGACGATGGTCGAAAATGGTGCTTTCGCCAGCGAGGATAATCCGTTATTGAACAATTTATCCTCTGTCCATTTCACGATGAAAAAAATGTAGTTTTTTCAAGGTGAAGCGGTTTAAATTCGTTCTCAAATTACAGTCAGGACGCGTATGTTGAATAATGCTATGAGCGTAGTGATCCTTGCCGCGGGCAAAGGCACTCGCATGTATTCCGATCTTCCGAAAGTGCTGCATACCCTTGCCGGGAAAGCGATGGTTCAGCATGTCATTGATGCTGCGAATGAATTAGGCGCAGCACACGTTCATCTGGTGTATGGTCACGGTGGCGATCTGCTTAAACAGGCGCTGAAAGATGACAACCTGAATTGGGTATTTCAGGCAGAGCAACTGGGTACTGGTCATGCGATGCAGCAGGCTGCGCCTTTCTTTGCCGATGATGAAGACATTTTAATGCTTTACGGCGACGTACCGCTGATCTCTGTCGAAACACTCCAGCGTCTGCGTGATGCTAAACCGCAGGGCGGCATTGGCCTGTTGACGGTGAAACTGGATGACCCGACCGGTTATGGTCGTATCACCCGTGAAAACGGCAAAGTTACTGGCATTGTTGAACATAAAGATGCCACCGATGAGCAGCGTCAGATTCAGGAAATCAACACCGGCATTCTGATCGCCAACGGCGCAGATATGAAACGCTGGCTGGCGAAGCTGACTAACAATAACGCTCAGGGCGAATACTACATCACCGATATTATTGCGCTGGCGTATCAGGAAGGGCGTGAAATCGTCGCTGTACATCCGCAACGCTTAAGCGAAGTTGAAGGCGTGAATAACCGCCTGCAACTCTCCCGTCTGGAGCGCGTTTATCAGTCCGAACAGGCTGAAAAACTGCTGTTGGCAGGGGTTATGCTACGCGATCCGGCCCGTTTTGATCTGCGCGGAACGCTTACTCACGGGCGTGATGTTGAAATTGATACTAACGTTATCATCGAGGGTAATGTTACTCTCGGCAATCGCGTGAAAATTGGCACTGGTTGCGTGATTAAAAACAGCGTGATTGGTGATGATTGCGAAATCAGCCCATATACAGTGGTGGAAGACGCGAATCTGGCAGCGGCCTGTACCATTGGCCCGTTTGCCCGTCTGCGCCCGGGGGCAGAGCTGCTTGAAGGCGCACACGTCGGTAACTTTGTTGAGATGAAAAAAGCGCGTCTGGGTAAAGGTTCAAAAGCCGGTCATCTGACTTATCTGGGCGATGCGGAAATCGGTGATAACGTTAACATCGGTGCAGGAACCATTACCTGCAACTATGATGGTGCGAATAAATTTAAAACCATTATTGGCGACGATGTGTTTGTCGGCTCTGACTCCCAACTTGTTGCACCGGTAACGGTTGGTAAAGGCGCGACTATTGCTGCGGGTACTACCGTAACGCGCAATGTTGGCGAAAACGCTCTGGCAATTAGCCGCGTGCCGCAGTCGCAAAAAGAAGGTTGGCGTCGTCCAGTAAAGAAAAAGTAATTCTGGCCGGGTAATCCGGCCTCCTGGGATGAAGAGATAACATAATCTCCCGCCCGCAAGCAGTAACTATAAAAATAACCCCACTCTCTACAAGGCTCGGGGCGCCCGGAAAAACGGGCATACAGGTTGACCGACAACGATATCAATCGGAATTAAAAACTATGTGTGGAATTGTTGGCGCGATCGCGCAACGTGATGTAGCTGAAATCCTTCTTGAAGGTTTACGTCGTCTGGAATACCGCGGTTATGACTCTGCTGGCCTGGCAGTAGTCGATGCGGACGGTAATATGACCCGTCTGCGTCGTCTCGGTAAAGTGCAAATGCTGGCCCAGGCAGCGGAAGAACATCCTCTGCATGGCGGAACGGGTATTGCTCATACCCGTTGGGCGACCCACGGTGAACCTTCAGAAGTGAATGCGCATCCGCATGTTTCTGAACACATTGTGGTGGTGCATAACGGCATCATCGAAAACCATGAACCACTGCGTGAAGAGTTAAAAGCGCGTGGCTATACCTTCGTTTCTGAAACCGACACCGAAGTGATTGCGCATTTGGTTAACTGGGAACTGAAACAGGGCGGCACCCTGCGTGAAGCTGTTCTGCGTGCTATCCCGCAACTGCGTGGCGCTTACGGTACGGTAATTATGGATACCCGTCACCCGGATACCCTGCTGGCGGCTCGTTCCGGTAGTCCGCTGGTTATCGGCCTTGGCATGGGCGAAAACTTTATCGCTTCTGACCAACTGGCACTGCTGCCGGTGACCCGTCGCTTTATCTTCCTTGAAGAGGGTGATATTGCGGAAATCACTCGCCGTTCAGTAAACATCTTCGATAAATCTGGCACGGAAGTTAAACGCCAGGATATCGAATCCAATCTGCAATATGATGCGGGCGATAAAGGCATTTACCGTCATTACATGCAGAAAGAGATCTACGAACAGCCGAACGCGATCAAAAACACTCTTGCCGGGCGTATCAGCCACGGTCAGGTGGATCTAAGTGAACTGGGGCCGAACGCAGATGAACTGCTGTCGAAGGTTGAGCATATTCAGATCCTCGCCTGTGGTACTTCGTACAATTCAGGTATGGTTTCCCGTTACTGGTTTGAATCGCTGGCTGGTATTCCGTGCGACGTCGAAATCGCCTCTGAATTCCGCTATCGCAAATCTGCTGTTCGCCGTAACAGTCTGATGATCACCCTGTCGCAGTCGGGAGAAACCGCGGATACACTGGCTGGCCTGCGCCTGTCGAAAGAGCTGGGATATCTCGGCTCGCTGGCGATCTGTAACGTTGCAGGCTCTTCTCTGGTTCGTGAATCCGATTTGGCGCTGATGACCAACGCAGGTACTGAAATTGGCGTGGCGTCCACCAAAGCATTCACCACTCAGTTAACTGTGCTGTTGATGCTGGTGGCAAAACTGTCCCGCCTGAAAGGCCTGGATGCCTCCATTGAACATGACATCGTGCATGGTCTGCAGGCGCTGCCGAGCCGTATCGAGCAGATGCTGTCTCAGGACAAACGTATTGAAGCTCTGGCGGAAGATTTCTCTGATAAACACCACGCGTTGTTCCTGGGCCGTGGCGATCAGTACCCCATCGCGCTGGAAGGCGCATTGAAGCTGAAAGAGATCTCCTACATTCACGCCGAAGCCTATGCTGCGGGCGAACTGAAACACGGCCCGCTGGCGCTGATTGACGCTGATATGCCGGTTATCGTCGTTGCACCGAACAACGAACTGCTGGAAAAACTAAAATCCAACATCGAAGAAGTTCGTGCGCGTGGCGGTCAGTTGTACGTCTTTGCCGATCAGGATGCAGGATTTGTGAGCAGCGATAACATGCACATCATCGAGATGCCGCATGTGGAAGAAGTGATTGCTCCGATCTTCTATACCGTTCCGCTGCAACTATTGGCGTACCACGTCGCGCTGATCAAAGGCACCGACGTTGACCAGCCGCGTAACCTGGCAAAATCGGTTACGGTTGAGTAATACACAGATGCCCTGCTTTCGCAGGGCATTTTTTCCTGTTATGTTTTTAATCAAACATCCAGCCCACGTCATGTGACAAATCGTCATCTTCGGCTATTTTTTCACTGTCACAGAGTGAAAATTTTCTGTTATCTCTTCTTTATTAATATTTGTAACATACTGAATTTAAATGGTTATTTAAATAAGAGTGAAGGCTTTCTTTCTCTGTCATAAAACTGTCATAAACCTTACATATAACTGTCACCTGTTTGTCCTATTTTGCTTCTTGTAGCCAACAAACAATGCTTTATGAATCCTCCCAGGAGACATTATGAAAGTTATGCGTACCACCGTCGCAACTGTTGTCGCCGCGACCTTATCGATGAGTGCTTTCTCTGTGTTTGCAGAAGCAAGCCTGACAGGTGCAGGTGCAACCTTCCCTGCGCCGGTGTATGCCAAATGGGCTGACACTTACCAGAAAGAAACCGGTAATAAAGTTAACTACCAGGGGATTGGTTCTTCTGGTGGCGTAAAACAGATTATCGCTAACACCGTTGATTTCGGTGCTTCTGACGCACCGCTGTCTGACGAAAAACTGGCTCAGGAAGGACTGTTCCAATTTCCGACCGTGATTGGCGGCGTCGTGCTGGCAGTTAACCTGCCGGGTCTTAAATCTGGCGAACTGGTGCTGGATGGTAAAACCCTCGGTGACATCTACCTGGGCAAAATTAAAAAGTGGGATGACGAAGCGATCGTCAAACTGAATCCGGGTCTGAAACTGCCTTCACAGAACATCGCCGTGGTGCGCCGCGCAGATGGCTCCGGGACTTCTTTCGTTTTCACCAGCTACCTGGCGAAAGTAAATGAAGAGTGGAAAAACAGCGTTGGTACTGGCTCTACCGTAAAATGGCCGATCGGTCTGGGTGGTAAAGGTAACGACGGTATTGCCGCATTTGTTCAGCGTCTGCCGGGGGCAATTGGCTACGTTGAATATGCTTACGCGAAGCAAAACAACCTCGCCTACACCAAACTGATCTCCGCTGATGGTAAACCTGTTGCGCCGACCGAAGAGAACTTCGCAAATGCGGCAAAAGGCGCAGACTGGAGCAAAACATTCGCTCAGGATCTGACCAACCAGAAAGGCGAAGATGCGTGGCCGATCACCTCTACCACGTTCATTCTGGTTCACAAAGATCAGAAGAAACCAGAGCAAGGTGCAGAAGTGCTGAAGTTCTTCGACTGGGCATACAAAACCGGAGCTAAACAGGCCAACGACCTGGATTACGCCAGCCTGCCGGATAGCGTAGTTGAACAGGTTCGCGCTGCGTGGAAGACCAATATTAAAGACAGTAGCGGTAAGCCACTGTACTAATAAAACTCCAGGCCGGATAAGGCGTTTTACACCGTATCCGGCATTACAAAATGACTTTGTAAACGCGTTTAACTGAAGAGTAACTTATGGCTGCAACCAAGCCTGCTTTTAACCCACCGGGTAAAAAGGGCGACATAATTTTCAGCGTGCTGGTAAAACTGGCGGCGCTGATTGTGCTATTGATGTTGGGTGGCATTATTGTCTCTCTGATCATCTCCTCCTGGCCGAGCATTCAGAAATTTGGTCTGGCTTTCCTGTGGACCAAAGAGTGGGATGCGCCGAACGATATTTACGGGGCGCTGGTGCCGATCTACGGTACGCTGGTGACTTCGTTTATCGCGCTGCTGATCGCCGTCCCGGTGAGTTTCGGGATTGCCCTGTTCCTGACAGAGCTTGCGCCAGGCTGGCTGAAGCGCCCGCTGGGTATCGCCATTGAACTGCTGGCAGCCATTCCAAGTATCGTTTACGGCATGTGGGGGCTGTTTATTTTTGCACCGCTGTTTGCCGTCTACTTCCAGGAACCAGTCGGCAATATCATGTCGAATATCCCGATTGTTGGCGCGCTGTTCTCCGGCCCGGCATTTGGTATCGGTATCCTCGCGGCGGGCGTGATCCTCGCCATTATGATCATTCCGTACATTGCGGCGGTAATGCGCGATGTCTTCGAACAAACCCCGGTGATGATGAAAGAGTCAGCCTACGGTATCGGCTGCACCACCTGGGAAGTTATCTGGCGTATCGTTCTTCCGTTCACCAAAAATGGTGTGATCGGCGGCATTATGCTGGGTCTGGGGCGCGCGCTCGGTGAAACGATGGCGGTGACCTTTATCATCGGTAACACCTACCAGCTCGACAGCGCCTCGCTGTATATGCCAGGTAACAGTATTACTTCCGCGTTGGCGAACGAATTTGCGGAAGCAGAATCCGGTCTGCACGTGGCTGCACTGATGGAACTCGGCCTGATCCTGTTTGTGATTACCTTCATCGTCCTGGCCGCATCGAAGTTTATGATTATGCGCCTGGCTAAGAATGAGGGGGCACGCTAATGGCTATGGTTGAAACACAAACTACCGCGGCGCTGGCAGAATCCCGCCGCAAAATGCAGGCGCGTCGCCGCCTCAAAAACCGTATTGCGCTGACGCTCTCAATGGCGACGATGGCTTTCGGTCTGTTCTGGCTGATCTGGATTTTAATGTCCACCATCACCCGCGGTATCGACGGTATGTCTCTGGCGCTGTTCACCGAAATGACGCCGCCGCCAAATACAGAAGGTGGTGGCCTGGCGAACGCCCTGGCGGGTAGCGGCCTGTTAATTTTGTGGGCCACGGTATTCGGTACGCCGCTGGGGATTATGGCGGGGATTTATCTGGCGGAATATGGACGTAAATCCTGGCTGGCTGAAGTTATTCGCTTCATTAACGACATTCTGCTCTCCGCGCCGTCGATTGTTGTTGGTCTGTTTGTTTATACCATCGTGGTGGCTCAGATGGAGCACTTCTCCGGTTGGGCTGGCGTGATTGCCCTGGCACTGTTGCAGGTGCCGATTGTTATCCGCACCACCGAGAACATGCTGAAACTGGTGCCGGACAGCCTGCGTGAAGCGGCTTATGCGCTGGGGACGCCGAAGTGGAAGATGATCTCCGCGATTACTCTGAAAGCGTCGGTCTCCGGGATTATGACCGGTATTCTGCTGGCGATTGCTCGTATTGCGGGTGAAACCGCGCCGCTGCTGTTTACCGCGCTCTCCAACCAGTTCTGGAGCACGGACATGATGCAGCCGATCGCTAACCTGCCGGTAACGATCTTTAAGTTCGCGATGAGCCCGTTTGCGGAATGGCAGCAACTGGCCTGGGCTGGTGTGTTGATCATTACCCTGTGCGTACTGCTGCTGAACATTCTGGCGCGCGTTGTTTTTGCCAAGAATAAACACGGTTAACACTTTGCCGGATGCGGCGTGAACGCCTTATCCGGCCTACGGTAAGCCTGATTAGCGAAGTGCATCAGGCACGATGAGGAAAAGATTGCAATGAGTATGGTTGAAACTGCCCCGAGTAAAATTCAGGTTCGTAATTTGAACTTCTACTACGGCAAATTCCATGCCCTGAAAAACATCAACCTGGATATCGCTAAAAACCAGGTTACGGCGTTTATCGGGCCGTCTGGCTGCGGTAAATCGACGCTGCTGCGTACCTTCAACAAAATGTTTGAACTGTATCCGGAGCAGCGTGCGGAAGGTGAAATTCTGCTTGATGGCGACAACATCCTGACCAACACTCAGGATATCGCCCTGCTGCGTGCGAAAGTGGGCATGGTGTTCCAGAAACCGACGCCGTTCCCGATGTCCATTTACGACAACATTGCCTTTGGTGTCCGTCTGTTTGAGAAACTCTCCCGTGCCGACATGGACGAGCGTGTACAGTGGGCATTGACCAAGGCCGCATTGTGGAACGAAACCAAAGATAAATTACACCAGAGTGGTTACTCTCTCTCTGGTGGTCAGCAACAACGTCTGTGTATTGCGCGTGGTATCGCTATTCGCCCGGAGGTGTTGTTGCTCGATGAACCGTGTTCGGCACTCGACCCTATCTCCACCGGGCGTATTGAAGAGCTGATCACCGAATTGAAGCAGGATTACACCGTAGTGATCGTAACTCACAACATGCAGCAGGCTGCGCGTTGTTCTGACCACACGGCGTTTATGTACCTGGGCGAATTGATTGAGTTCAGCAACACGGACGATCTGTTCACCAAGCCAGCGAAGAAACAAACAGAAGACTACATCACCGGCCGTTACGGTTGATTCAGGAGTGCGTTATGGACAGTCTCAATCTTAATAAACATATTTCCGGCCAGTTCAACGCCGAACTGGAAAGCATCCGCACGCAGGTGATGACCATGGGCGGGATGGTGGAGCAACAGCTTACCGATGCCATCACTGCGATGCACAACCAGGACAGCGATCTGGCGAAGCGCGTGATCGAAGGCGACAAAAACGTCAACATGATGGAAGTGGCGATCGATGAAGCCTGCGTGCGCATTATTGCCAAACGTCAGCCGACGGCGAGCGACCTGCGTCTGGTGATGGTGATCAGTAAAACTATCGCTGAGCTGGAGCGTATTGGTGATGTGGCGGACAAAATCTGCCGTACTGCGCTGGAGAAATTCTCCCAGCAGCATCAGCCATTGTTAGTCAGTCTGGAGTCGCTGGGGCGTCACACCATCCAAATGCTGCACGACGTGCTGGACGCGTTCGCGCGCATGGACATTGACGAAGCCGTGCGAATCTATCGTGAAGATAAAAAAGTTGATCAGGAGTACGAAGGTATTGTTCGTCAACTGATGACCTACATGATGGAAGATTCGCGCACCATTCCGAGCGTACTTACCGCGCTGTTCTGTGCACGCTCCATCGAACGTATTGGTGACCGCTGCCAGAATATCTGCGAATACATCTTCTACTACGTGAAGGGGCAAGATTTCCGCCACGTAGGCGGTGATGAGCTGGATAAACTGCTGGCAGAAAAAGAACCGAAAAAGTAACGCTAACTGTAGGACGGATAAGGCGTTTACGCCGCATCCGGCAAAATGTGAATACGTAATCTGCCCGGTGAACATATCACCGGGTTTCTTTATTTACCGTGTAATATCCCAGCCACGCGCCTTCCACAGTTCCGGCAACTGCGAAAGATGGGTAAAGGTAGTGACTTTCGGATGAACGATCGGCTTATTGTGCGGGTCAGCGCAGAAGTAAAACACTTCCATACCGGCATCGATTCCTGACTGTGCTCCTGCGCTGGAGTCATCGACCAGAATGCAGTTTTCAACGTTCACATTCATTGCTTTTGCGGCGTGGAACATTAATGCCGGATCGGGTTTCCAACGCTGAATGTCGTAACCGCTGAACAGTTTTTCCGGGAAATAGTGCAGCATGTTGAGCTTGCCGAGTGAATGCTGCATTTTGTTGACCGGACCGTTAGAGACGACGCACATCGGCACTTTCACGCTTTCCAGTAAGGCGTTTGCTCCCGCAATCACCTCCAGTTCGCTATCAAACAGACGCGCCACCTCTGCACGATAAACGTGTTCGGCATCGGCACGGACTATTTCTACGCCCTGTTCTTTGCTAATGATGTCGATGATTTCGTAGAGTTTTACGCCTTTAAAGCGGGTAAAAATCTCTTCAAGGTCAACGTTAATGCCAAACTCTTTGAACATCGTGACATAGGCACGAGAGCAAATAACCTCGCTGTCGACCAGCGTACCGTCGCAGTCGAAAAATACCGCTTCTATCTGGGACATGTCTTTCCTTTATCGTTAGTTTAACGTTTTCGTCATGCAGATTTGAGTGACGCAATCGTTGCCGTATAAGCAAATACAATTAAAAAAAGTTATCTTCAGCCGTCCATATTGTCTCATTTTGGTATAGGATAGCGACGGATTTTCCCTCCTTGTTCGGAAATAGATAATGAGTCAACAACACACAACCCAGGCTTCTGGCCAGGGGATGCTGGAACGCGTGTTTAAACTGCGCGAACATGGCACGACGGCACGGACCGAAGTGATCGCCGGTTTTACCACTTTCCTGACGATGGTTTACATCGTTTTTGTTAACCCGCAAATTCTTGGCGTAGCTGGCATGGACACCAGCGCCGTCTTCGTCACCACCTGTCTGATTGCTGCGTTCGGCAGTATTCTGATGGGGCTGTTTGCTAACCTGCCAGTCGCGCTGGCTCCCGCTATGGGCCTGAACGCGTTCTTCGCTTTTGTAGTGGTGCAGGCGATGGGCTTGCCGTGGCAAGTCGGGATGGGCGCAATTTTCTGGGGCGCGATTGGTCTGCTGCTGCTGACTATTTTCCGCGTTCGCTACTGGATGATTGCCAACATTCCAGTAAGTCTGCGTGTGGGCATTACCAGCGGTATCGGTCTGTTCATTGGTATGATGGGGCTGAAAAACGCGGGGGTGATTGTTGCTAACCCGGAAACGCTGGTGAGTATCGGTAACCTGACATCTCACAGCGTACTGCTGGGTATCCTCGGCTTCTTCATCATTGCTATTCTGGCCTCGCGCAACATTCACGCGGCGGTGCTGGTTTCCATCGTGGTGACGACGCTTCTGGGCTGGATGCTGGGTGATGTGCACTACAACGGCATCGTCTCTGCGCCGCCGAGCGTAATGACGGTGGTGGGGCACGTGGATTTGGCCGGGTCGTTTAACCTCGGCCTGGCAGGCGTAATTTTCTCTTTCATGCTGGTCAACCTGTTTGACTCCTCCGGCACCCTGATTGGCGTGACCGATAAGGCGGGTCTGGCTGATGAAAAGGGTAAATTCCCGCGCATGAAGCAGGCGCTGTATGTCGACAGTATCTCTTCTGTTACCGGTTCGTTTATCGGTACATCTTCTGTCACGGCGTATATTGAATCTTCTTCTGGTGTTTCCGTTGGCGGTCGTACCGGTCTGACGGCAGTGGTTGTTGGTTTGCTGTTCCTGCTGGTTATCTTCTTGTCGCCGCTGGCGGGAATGGTGCCTGGCTATGCTGCTGCTGGTGCGCTGATTTACGTTGGCGTACTGATGACTTCCAGTTTAGCACGCGTGAAATGGCAGGATCTGACTGAATCCGTTCCGGCGTTTATTACCGCTGTGATGATGCCGTTCAGTTTCTCGATTACCGAAGGTATCGCGCTGGGCTTTATCTCCTACTGCGTGATGAAGATCGGCACAGGACGTCTGCGTGATCTAAGCCCGTGCGTAGTCATCGTTGCACTGCTGTTTATCCTGAAAATTGTGTTTATTGACGCTCATTAAAATCGATAGCACGCTAAAAAACCCGCCATGCGTTATTGCTGGCGGGTTTTTTATTTAGATTTTCACCCGCTGAATAAACTCGCCAAACGCAGTTAACTGCCCGGCCAGGTGATCCAGCGTTCCCTGATCAATCACCTCTCTGGTTTGCGGATCGACTTTGTTCTGAATCACGCCGCCCATAAACTCAGGTTTGTTCATTACCATCGCATCGAGGAAGACCAGAATCTGGCGCAGGTGATACTGACAACGTGCGCCGCCAATCACACCCATTGAACTGGTCTGAATCAGCACCGGTTTACCGGCCAACGGTTGATCCGGCAGGCGAGATAGCCAGTCGATGGCATTTTTCAGCCCACCCGGCACCGAGTAGTTATATTCCGGCGTGACAATCACCACACCGTCAGCCTGACGGATCTGTTCCGCCAGAGCTTCAACTGTCGCGGGAAAGCCTTCTTCCTGCTGAACATCTGCGTCATACAGGGGAATATCGGCAATGGAAGGCAACGCGTTGACTTCCATACCCGCCGGGGCAATTTTCGGCAGCGTACGTGCAACCATGCCATTAAATGAACCTTTACGCAGGCTCCCCAATAACGTAACCACCTTCAATTTTTCAGACATGATGACTCCTGTGGTTGTTTATTAATTTGGCGAAAAAGACTTCACGGTAGAGAGCTGGGCAAAACGCATCATCCGGCTGGTGGGGTTGTTGGCACGGTTGTGAATATCAGGCAGGCTTTTCCAGCCTTGTTTGCCATCAAACTCCCAGACATTGAGCTTTTCAATTGCCGGAGTGACTGCCACGGACCACACCAGCACGTCCTCTGCGTCGCATAATACTTCTACATGATTGAGATGGGCACATTTCAGGCGTCCCGCAATGGGCATCAATTGCAGATCGCGCGGGTCGTCATTCAGTACATCGCCGGTAAGTTTTAGCACGCTTCGACGCAAAGTAATGAGTTGCGCTCGTGCTTCGTTAGGATCGTTCTGTTTGCTGATCCATAACGATTCATTGCTGGAAAAAATAGGGTTATCGGGTGCATGGGGGCTATGAAACCCGCGTGTCGCGCGCTGGAGTTCCATATCGAGGCCGCATTCGCCTTCGGTTGTTAACGCCACACCGACGATATTTCCGGCATAGGATATTGAAAATGATGGCAAACTTTTATCGCGGAAAACTGGCTTTCCTTTAGCCTGGGTAACGATTTCCGGCAATTCACTAATGCCATACAGCATGAACATCAGTTCTGCGAGTAAACCTCTGGACGCCAGGAAACGGCTTTGACGATGAGGGGGAATATTTTGGGTTTCTTGATGACACTGCGAGGGTAGGCGAACAGATATCAGATGTCCTTCCGTTAACGTTCCTCGGGCAAAGTGAGTCGCCATTTTTCGCTCCATGCTTAATGGTCCATTATGAATACAAGAGTAATCATTTACTGGAACTATGGACAGACTAAAGCGGCGAAAAGTTCGATTCGGATAAACTTATTACATATATTTTACATTTTAACGCGAGATATGGTCGTATTTCATACAACTTGATTATGCCATCGAGGCGTAAAGATTTTTAATGGTTTCTCGTAACCAGACAATCTTCGGGTTATGGCTATTCCGTTTGTGCCACAGCAGAGTAAACGGTACTTCCAGCTTTTTTTGCTGGATTTCATCAAACGGGAGAGGGAGAGCAACCAGCGGAAGCTGGTGGAGCTGGTTGTAGTACTGACAGTAGCGTGGCGCGGTCGCCAGTAGCAGATTGTCAGGCTGCGCCGCCATAAATAGCGCCTGCTCAAATTCCGGTAGACTCATAGCAATCGTGCGTTCGCGTCCTGATTCTTGCAATACATTGTCCAGCGCCCAGGTATCGCTCTGTTCCCAGCAAATGCTGATATGTGGATAACGCAGAAACGAGTCCAGGTTCCACGCTTCATTCAGCACCGGATGATCTTTACGCAGCCAGACGCAGGGTAAATCGCTAAATAGCACTTCATAATCAATGGATAACGGCAGTGAACTTAGCAGTTCCCGGGAGCGTGGATGACTTTCACGCCCGGAAAAACCGATATCCACTTCACCACGAGTAATGGCATCCAGCGAATCGTAATCCCAGTTACGTAATTTAATAGTCGCCTGGGGGTAACGCTGGTAGATCTGTTTCGATAGCGCATTAAACATGATCATCATCAGCGGCGACTCCGCCGCCAGCTCAAATTTCAGGCCGCGCGGCGTTTCATGATGCGGTTTGTCCAGCAGTTGATTGCTCATTTGCATCCACTCCGCCAGATTTTGCTCCATGCTGACCATCAGCGGTGTGGGCGTCAGACCCAACGGGGAGTTCACAAAGAGCGGATCATCAAACCATGTCCGAAGCTTTGCCAGCGATTTACTCACTGCCGAAGGTGTTACGTTCATCCGCTTCGCCGCTTTGGTCACGCTGCGCTCCTGCATCAGTAATTGCAGGCAGAGCAGTAAATTGAGATCAAGCGTGGTGATGGATTTCTTCATGAGCGGCAACAGGGCGTCCAGGTACGACGAGCATAATCAGCAACAGGCTTACTATGCTACAGGCAATCAGAATCCCGATCAGCATATTCCAGGCGCTGATGCCAATCACTGCCGCCAGCCAAATCCACAGTGACGAGCCACAAACCTGTGCAATGCCTAACGTCGAGCTGGCCACGCCTGCGCGTAATGAAAACGGGCCTAATGCCTGGCTCATTGCCACGCCGAAGCCCACTGAGAAACCGGCGCAAATCAGCGTGATGCCAAACAGCGAAACCGCATGGGAAGGCGAAACTGCAAGGATGATACCCGCCGCCAGGAATAACATTTGCGAGGTGATCATCAGTGTGCGCGGCTTAAAAATTCCCAATGCAAACGGCGTGGAAAACGAAACGGTCATGCTGACGCCTGCGGTTAACGCCATAATGGTGGCGTATTCACCACGTTCGAAGCCCATAATTTCCATCATCAATACAGGCGACGTATTCACGAAGGTAAGAATCACGGAAACGCTGAGAGTGGTGATAAGCACACGGCTAAGGAAAAAACGATTAAGCAGCGACTCGGTATTCTCTCGTGGTCTGTCCGAAGCAGCAGGCGCAGCAGGGCGTGTTTCTTTTAAAATAAACAAAGACAACATGAGTACAGTGATGCCCATCATCGCCATTGTCCAGAACAGGCTCTGCCACGGAAATTTGAGCATAATCAGGTGCCCGAGTACCGGAGCTAACACCGGAATGATGCAGGTAATACCATTGAGCAATGACAGCACTTTTGCTCTGCGTCGATCATCCAGCGTGTCGCGTAAAATCGCGAATGCGACGACATAACAGCAGCCAGCGCCCAGCCCTTGCATAAAGCGTCCGACAAGAAATAGCGTGCTGGTTTCAGACAGTGAACAGAGCACAGAGGCGATAATAAATAGCGCCGCGCCGGGAATGGCGACAGGTTTTCTTCCTGAACGATCGGCCACTTTACCGGCAAACAGCATTGCTGCCGCCATCCCCGCCAGATAAACCGAGAAAGCTATATGCAACTGCGCTTCGCTGGCATTGAGATCGGCGGCAATGCGTGGCAAGCCGACCAGATACATATCAATACCTGCGGGATAAAGTAAAACCAGAGCAAAACTACAAATCAAAAAACGGGACATGGGCTAGCGTCCTGACGGTAAGGTGACGCAAAGCATACGTGGTGAAAGAGAATCAGGCGAGTTGCCATTTGGACATGAGTGATTTCCTGACAGGCAAAAAGCCAGCGAATGACCGCTGGCTTTTTGAAGTGCTTAACCAAATTTGGGTAACACATTAAAGACGTTACCAAACCAGCACAAAATCACGGTTATGCCAAAGAGAATAACAATCGCCGGAATAAGATTACCGCCCCAAACTGTGAATATCTGGTTGGGAAATTTCTTGCGGGCTTTGATAGCCAGTACCGCGGGGATAATCACCGCCCAGATGGTGGCGCACAACCCGGCACCGCCGATCCCGTAAATAAAGCCATTAGGGAAGACCAGATACAACAAAGCGGGTGGCAGGAAGGTTAACAGCACGGTTTTGCAACGTCCGGCGTGGGAGTTATCAATCTTAAACAGATCCGCCAGATAATCGAACAGCCCCAGCGTGACGCCAAAAAATGAACTGGCAACAGCTAAGTTTGAGAACACCAGCAGGCAAAACTCAATAATGCCATGCTGTTTGGTGCCGAGGAACGATTTTACCAGCGAATCAACATTGCCGCCCGAAGAGATAATCGCCTTAAAGCTTTCTCGCGGAATATTCCCCATTGTGCAATACAGCCAGAAGAGATAAATCACCAACGCCAGCAGCGAACCGAAGATCACGCTTTTGATTAGCTTATCTTTGCGTTTGCCATAGCAAATAATCAGGCTGGGAATATTGCCGTGGAAACCAAATGACGCCAGGCATACCGGCAAAGCCATAAAGATATACGGGAAGTAAGACGTCCCCGAAGTCGTGCTGGTGGCATCGCGCAGAATGGAATAATCGACCTGGAAGAAGAAAGAACCAAACACAATCACAAAGGAGATAATTTTCAGGCCGAGAAACAACGAGGTAATACGACTGGCGGCTAACGAACTTATCCACAGTACGCTGGCGACGAAAATGGCCGTGCAGATCCCAACAATGCGAGGATTAGCGTGATAGCCGAAATTCATCGATATCGTTTCGCTAATGATTGCGCCGTTAGCGGAGATATAGGCGTAGGTGAGAATATAGAGAACGAAAGCAACCGTAATACCACTAATAATGTTCCAGGTGTTACCGATTAAATCTTTGGTGATGGTATTAAAACTGGAGCCGACGGGATAATTTAAATTTGCTTCTAATAACAATAACCCAGAATGTAGCATTGAAAACCAGGCAATGATGAGGATAAATGCGCCCCAAAAAAACCAGGCACCAGCTAGATCAACAGGTAAAGCAAACATACCTCCACCAATTACTGTACCCGCTATAACCATGACACCCCAAAATGCAGAGTGTTTTTTTTCTGATTGTTCAGTCATGATGCCACCTTTAGAGGAAGGCTATTTTTGTTATTGAGGATGTAGAGAATAAGAGTGGCTAACATCCTTATAGCCACTCTGAGTATATTAATTAAACTTCTTTCAGTTTTGCAGTGAAGTGACGTAATACTTTGGGTTCGTATGTAAAGGTTAACCCTTTAATATTTGCCGCGTTCTCTTTCACATGTTTGAAGGCTTCAATAATGAAGTCCATATGTGTTTGCGTATAAGTTGCGCGTGGAATGGTTAAACGCAGCAGCTCAGCCGGACATGGTAATTGTTTACCGGTTTTCGGATCGCGACCTAACAGGAAAGACCCAATTTCTACCGCACGAATCCCCGCGACTTTATACAGCTCGCAGGCCAGCGCCTGTGCCGGAAACTGGTCTGCAGGGATATGCGGCAACAGTTTACCGGCATCCACGAATGCCGCGTGACCGCCCGCCTGCTGACACACTACGCCAATCTCTTCCAGGCCATCGACCAGATACTGCACCTGCGCAATACGATAGGCCAGCCAGTCCAGATTCATGCCGTCATACAGACCTACCGCCAGACGTTCCATTGCGCCGCCTTCCAGACCGCCATATGTCGGGAAGCCTTCCTGCACCACGCAAAGAGTTCTGCACTCGGTGTAGACATCGAAGAAGCTGTCATCTTTCACGCACAGCAGGCCACCCATTGGCACCATCGCATCTTTCTTGGCGGACATCGCCAGCATATCGGCATATTTGTAGGTTTCACGGGTGATCTGCTCGATAGTCCAGTCTTTATATTCCGCTTCGCGCTGTTTGATGAAATAGGCGTTTTCGGCAAAGCGTGCGGAGTCCATCACCACTGGAATGTCATATTTCTTCGCAATGCTGTACATCGCTTTCATGTTCGCCAGTGAAACCGGCTGGCCGCCTGCGGAGTTACTGGTGATGGTCGCGACGATATATGGCACATTATTCGGGCCAACTTCTTCAATACCGCGTTCTAATCCTTCAAGGTCAAAGTTACCTTTAAAGTCATAACGCACGCCAGTATCGAAGGCTTCTTTGATATAGACGTTGCGTACGGTACAGCCGTTAATCTGGCTATGGCCCTGAGTGGTGTCGAAGAAATAGTTAGAGAACGCCACCATTTTGCTGCGATCCAGGCCTTTTTCCTGCTCACGCTTTTTAATCAGTACCGGAATATAGATTTGCTCTGCACCTCGGCCCTGGTGCGTTGGAATGGTGTATTGATAACCAAAGATATTTTTTACTGACTCAGCTAATGCATAGTAGCTACGACTGCCGCTGTAGGCTTCGTCGCCGCGCATCATCGCTGCCTGCATACTCTGCGTCACCGCTCCGGTGCCGCTGTCGGTCAGTAAATCGATAAACACATCTTCGCTATCCAGCAGAAACGGGTTCATACCGGATTTAATAATCGCTTCTTCACGATAAGCGCGGGTAGTACGTTTTACGGGTTCAATAACACGAATGCGGAACGGTTCAGGGAGATGTTTAAAGTTTTCCATTACATAATCCTTCATTTATTTTAATTGCAATGATCCCTGTGAATATTACATTTGCAATATCTATTAATTTCCAAAATATATACATCTACAATTATTAGCTTAATAATGCAATTAAGACGGAAATAACGTAGATAAAAAGGAAAATAAAGATATAGCAAACTCATAGATCACATTGAATCTAATCGGTTTGACTCTGGTGATGGCGACAGAAGGGAAAATTAAGGGCGGTGATCGACAATCTTGTTGTCAATATTAAACCACTTTGAGGTCACACATATATGTAAGGTATTCATAATGCACTTATCCTCGAAAGACACGACGCTACAGTATAATACTCAAGATTTTTGTCTATTCTGAAATTGTTTAAATGTGAATCGAATCACAAACGGTCGTGAAGCAATATTAAATGCTCTTTTTAAGAGAATAAATTATGTGAGAAGTTTAATTTTTATAAAAAGGGTTGATTAATAATAAGAGTGCCAACAAGAAAGCGAAACCGCATCTGACAATCAGAATGCGGCTTCGTAATTGCGGGTTACTTACCAATACAGAAGCTGGAGAAAATCCGTCCCAGCAGATCGTCAGAAGTAAATTCTCCTGTGATTTCGCTTAAGTTCTGCTGCGCCAGACGCAGTTCTTCCGCCAGTAATTCACCCGCCCATGCGCCCAGCAGTTGCGCTTTACCCTGCTGCAGATGCTCCGCCGCTTGCTCCAGCGCCTGTAAGTGACGGCGACGCGCCAGGAAACCACCTTCCATATTGGTATCAAAGCCCATGCTCTGTTTGAGATGGTTACGCAGAACGTCCACACCTTCGCCAGTGCGTGCTGAGAGGCGAATCAATGCATGGCCGTTAACTTCACTCATCCCCAGCGTTTCGCCAGTAATATCGGCTTTATTGCGCACCACGGTGATCGGCAGTTTGGCAGGCAGACGGGCAATAAATTCCGGCCAGATTTCTGCCGGATCTACGGCGTCTGTCGTGGTGCCATCGACCATAAACAGCACGCGGTCGGCCTGTTCAATTTCCTGCCATGCACGCTCGATACCAATGCGTTCGACTTCGTCGCTGGCTTCGCGTAACCCGGCGGTATCGATGATATGCAGCGGCATCCCATCAATGTGGATATGCTCACGCAGTACGTCACGCGTGGTTCCGGCGATATCGGTAACGATAGCGGCTTCACGGCCCGCCAGCGCGTTTAGCAGGCTCGATTTACCGGCGTTAGGACGCCCGGCAATCACCACTTTCATGCCTTCACGCAGCAGGCTGCCCTGACGTGCTTCGGCGCGTACCGCGTCGAGATCGGCAATCACGTCATTAAGCTGGGCTTCAATTTTGCCGTCGGAGAGGAAATCGATCTCTTCATCGGGGAAATCAATCGCCGCTTCGACGTAAATGCGCAAGTGGGTGAGGGCTTCTACCAGATGATTAACTCGTGCAGAGAATGCGCCTTGCAGTGAGTTAAGCGCCGAGCGAGCCGCCTGTTCGGAGCTGGCGTCGATAAGATCCGCAATCGCTTCGGCCTGGGCTAAATCAAGTTTATCGTTGAGAAATGCGCGCTCTGAAAACTCACCTGGGCGGGCAATCCGCAGGCCTGGAATGGTCAGGATACGTTTTAACAGCAGGTCGAGGATCACCGGACCGCCATGACCTTGCAGTTCCAGCACATCTTCGCCGGTGAACGAGTTCGGGCCGGGGAACCATAGCGCGATGCCCTGATCCAGCACGCTGCCGTCGGCGTCTTTAAACGGAAGATAATCGGCGTAGCGCGGTTTGGGTAACTTACCCAGCACGGTTTCGGCAACCTCGCGCGCTTTGAGGCCGGAGATGCGCAGGATACCCACACCGCCACGTCCTGGAGGCGTGGCCTGGGCTACGATAGTGTCATTATCGCTCATGATGTTCCTGTTGCTTTGTTTGGCGGATGCGCTGTGCTTATCCGCCCTACGAAAAGAAAAAAGGCGGTCAACTGACCGCCCTTATTTTAGCGAAAACTCACCGAATCAGGATTTTTTCTTCTCGCGGCTATGCAGGCCACGTTTTTCCAGACCACGGTAAATCAACTGCTGCTGGATAATGGTTACCAGGTTGCTGACGATATAGTACAGCACCAGACCTGACGGGAACCACAGGAAGAACACGGTGAAGATGACCGGCATAAAGGTCATGATCTTCTGCTGCATCGGGTCGGTCACGGTGGTCGGTGACATCTTCTGAATGAAGAACATCGTTACGCCCATCAGGATCGGCAGGATGTAGTATGGGTCCTGTGCAGACAGGTCATGGATCCACAGTGCAAACGGTGCCTGACGCAGTTCAACGGAACCCATCAGCATGTAGTACAACGCCAGGAAGATTGGCATCTGGATCAGCAGCGGGAAGCAGCCGCCCAGCGGGTTAACCTTCTCAGCTTTGTACAGCGCCATCATTTCCTGGCTGATACGCTGTTTGTCATCGCCCAGACGCTCACGCATGGCCTGAATCTTAGGCTGTAGCATACGCATCTTCGCCATGGAGGTGTACTGCGCTTTGGTCAGCGGGTACATGATGCCACGAACGATAAAGGTGATGATGATAATGGAGAAGCCCCAGTTACCCACAAAGCTATGGATCCATTTCAGCAATTTGAACAGCGGCTGAGAGATGAACCACAACCAACCGTAATCAACGGTCAGATCCAGATGCGGAGCAACTGCCGCCATTTTGTCCTGGATTTCCGGGCCAACCCACAGGGTGCTGTTCATCGCGCCAGTCTGACCAGGCTGAACCAGTACCGGCTGAGACTTATAGCCGATAGCGGCGATGCCGTTACCCAGATTAGCGGTATAGAAGTTGTTGGTGCCGTCGTTATGCGGGATCCATGCCGTCGCGAAATACTGTTGCAGCATCGCGACCCAACCACCTTTCGAAGAGATGTTCAGGTTTTCGTTGTCGGCAATAGTATCGAACTTGTATTTCTCGTATTTTTCGTCAGGCGTGGAGTACGCCGCGCCACGGAAAGTGTGCAGTGCGAAGTTGCTGCTTCCGGTGTCGAGATGCGGTGGCAGAGTGATGGATTGCTTCAACTGACCAAAGGTGGAGATCTCCAGCGGTTTTTCGCCAGCGTTCTGCACGTTGTAGTTGACGTTGACAGCGTAATCACCACGTTTCAGGACAAACGTTTTAGTAAACGTGTTGCCTGCTGCGTCGGTATACGTCATCGGCACCTGCAGTTCGTTTTGACCTTCGGCCAGCACATAAGCGTCTTTTTCGACGTTATACAGTGGACGCGGGCCGTTAGCCGGATTATCCGGGCCATCACGACCGGTCAGACCGCTCTGTGCCTGATAAATAAACTGCGGTGAGGTTTCCAGCAACTGGAACGGCTGGGTAGAGTTCAGCTCTTTCGGGTAAGCCGGCAGCAGAGCCTGCTCAACATCACCACCACGGGTGTTGATGGTCAGATCAAGCACGTCGGTTTTTACCGAAATCAGTTTCCCCTGGCCACTGGCCGGTACGCCCTGGTCGGCGGCGCTACCCGCTGCGGTGGTCGTTGTCTGCGTGGTCTGTTGAGCCTGAGGTTGCGGGTTTTTATCCTGCTCCCAGGCTTGCCAGATCATGAAAGACACGAACAGCAAAGCGATGACTAAAAGATTGCGTTGCGAATCCATCGTTAGTGTTCTCTGGTATCAAATGGTCCGGGCGGGACGGGATCGTCACCACCAGGGTGTAAAGGGTGGCATTTTAATACGCGTTTCACCGTCAACCAACTGCCTTTTATCACTCCAAACCTGCGCAATGCCTCAATTCCGTAGCTTGAACAAGTTGGAGTGAAACGACAATGCGGCCCGAGTAGCGGACTAATCAGGCGTTGGTAGACCCGAATGAGGGCTATCAGGACCCGCGAGCCAGGCGACAGTGGCGGCGCCATAATTTTTCCAACGCTTCCGAGAGAGCACGGTTATCGAGGTCGGCAACCCCTTTTTTCGCCACCACCACGAAATCCATAGCTGGGAGTTCATGTTGGCGTAGACGGAAGCTTTCACGCGTCAGACGTTTAATCCGATTGCGTTCATGCGCTCGTCGAACGTTTTTCTTGGCGACTGTAAGACCGATACGGGGATGCCCCAGCGAATTCAGGCGGCCGAGGATGGTGATTTGCGGCGTGCCAGCCCGTTGTGGCTGCTGGAAGACGAATGTGAATTGACTGGGAGTTAACAAGCGTAACTCCCTGGGAAATGCGAGCTTAACCACTCAGGGGTTAGCTTTATTACTTAGAAACGGTCAGACGAGCACGGCCTTTAGCACGACGACGTGCCAGTACCTGACGACCATTTTTAGTAGCCATACGAGCACGGAAGCCGTGAGAACGGTTGCGCTTCAGTACAGACGGTTGAAAAGTGCGTTTCATGGCGATTTCTACCTAAACTTGAATAAATTCAATGGCTTTATTGGATATCCGCCCGAAAACCGAACGATGGACACCGAAGCCATGGGTGATTAAAGAGGCCGGATTGTAATAATTGTACACTCCGGAGTCAATTCTCTTTCCTTATTTACCGCGCTTTTCCGCACCTTTTCACAGGGAAAAAGTACAACTATATACCGGTGAAAACCAGCATTACGCGCCGGGTGGAGGATTATACGGGCTACCGGATAAAGCGCAAGGATCGTCCAGGATCTTTATTAGATCGATTAAGCCTAATTTTGTCTATGGTCATTAAATTTTCCAATATGCGGCTTAAATCGTGCCCGCCTGGTGTCTGGATCGTTTACACTTAGCGGGTTCTGGATCATCCTGTGGATAAATCGGGAAAATCTGTGAGAAACAGAAGATCTCTTGCGCAGTTTAGGCTATGATCCGCGGTCCCGATCGTTTTGCAGGATCTTGATCGGGCATATAACCGCAGACAGCGGTTCGTGCGTCACCCTCAAGCAGGGTCTTTTCGACGTACGTCAACAATCATGAATGTTTCAGCCTTAGTCATTATCGACTTTTGTTCGAGTGGAGTCCGCCGTGTCACTTTCGCTTTGGCAGCAGTGTCTTGCCCGATTGCAGGATGAGTTACCAGCCACAGAATTCAGTATGTGGATACGCCCATTGCAGGCGGAACTGAGCGATAACACGCTGGCCTTGTACGCGCCAAACCGTTTTGTCCTCGATTGGGTACGGGACAAGTACCTCAATAATATCAATGGACTGCTAACCAGTTTCTGCGGAGCGGATGCCCCACAGTTGCGTTTTGAAGTGGGCACAAAGCCCGTGACACAAACGCTGAAAGTCCCTGCCAGCAATACAGTTGCACCGGCTCAGGCTGCTCAGGTGCAACCGCAACGTGCGGCGCCTTCTACGCGCTCAGGTTGGGATAACGTTCCGGCTCCGGCAGAACCGACCTATCGTTCCAACGTTAACGTTAAACATACATTTGATAACTTCGTCGAAGGTAAATCTAACCAACTGGCGCGCGCGGCGGCTCGTCAGGTGGCAGACAACCCTGGCGGTGCCTATAACCCGCTGTTCCTTTATGGCGGCACGGGGCTGGGTAAAACTCACCTGCTACATGCGGTGGGCAATGGCATTATGGCGCGCAAGCCGAATGCCAAAGTGGTTTATATGCACTCCGAACGCTTTGTTCAGGACATGGTAAAAGCCCTGCAAAACAACGCGATCGAAGACTTTAAACGCTACTACCGTTCTGTTGACGCGCTGCTGATCGACGATATTCAGTTTTTTGCTAATAAAGAACGATCCCAGGAAGAGTTTTTCCACACCTTTAACGCCTTGCTGGAAGGTAATCAACAGATCATTCTTACTTCGGATCGTTATCCGAAAGAGATCAACGGCGTTGAGGATCGTTTGAAATCCCGCTTCGGCTGGGGGTTGACTGTGGCGATCGAACCGCCAGAGCTGGAAACCCGTGTGGCGATCCTTATGAAAAAGGCAGACGAAAATGACATTCGTCTGCCGGGTGAAGTGGCATTCTTTATCGCCAAGCGTCTACGCTCTAATGTGCGTGAGCTGGAAGGGGCGCTGAACCGTGTTATTGCTAACGCCAACTTTACCGGACGGGCGATCACCATTGACTTCGTGCGCGAAGCGTTGCGCGATTTGCTGGCATTGCAGGAAAAACTGGTCACCATCGACAATATTCAGAAGACGGTGGCGGAGTACTACAAGATCAAAGTCGCAGATCTCCTTTCCAAGCGTCGATCTCGCTCGGTGGCACGTCCGCGCCAGATGGCGATGGCGTTGGCGAAAGAGCTGACTAACCACAGTCTGCCGGAGATCGGTGATGCGTTTGGCGGTCGTGACCATACAACGGTGCTTCATGCCTGCCGTAAGATCGAGCAGTTGCGTGAAGAGAGCCATGATATCAAAGAAGATTTTTCAAATTTAATCAGAACATTGTCATCGTAAACCTATGAAATTTACCGTAGAACGTGAGCATTTATTAAAACCGCTACAACAGGTGAGCGGTCCGTTAGGTGGTCGTCCTACGCTACCGATTCTCGGTAATCTGCTGTTACAGGTTGCTGACGGTACGTTGTCGCTGACCGGTACTGATCTCGAGATGGAAATGGTGGCTCGTGTTGCGCTGATTCAGCCGCACGAACCAGGGGCGACGACCGTTCCGGCGCGCAAATTCTTTGATATCTGCCGTGGTCTGCCTGAAGGCGCGGAAATTGCTGTGCAACTGGAAGGTGAGCGGATGCTGGTGCGCTCCGGGCGCAGCCGTTTTTCGCTTTCTACTCTGCCAGCGGCGGATTTCCCGAACCTTGATGACTGGCAGAGCGAAGTTGAATTTACCCTGCCGCAGGCAACGATGAAACGTCTGATTGAAGCGACCCAGTTTTCGATGGCGCATCAGGACGTTCGCTATTACTTAAATGGTATGCTGTTCGAAACCGAAGGTGAAGAACTGCGCACCGTGGCGACTGACGGCCACCGCCTGGCGGTCTGTTCAATGCCAATTGGTCAGTCTTTGCCGAGCCATTCGGTGATCGTGCCGCGTAAAGGCGTGATTGAACTGATGCGTATGCTCGACGGCGGCGACAATCCGCTGCGCGTGCAGATTGGCAGCAACAACATTCGCGCCCACGTAGGTGACTTTATTTTTACCTCCAAACTGGTGGATGGTCGATTCCCGGATTACCGTCGCGTTCTGCCGAAGAACCCGGACAAACATCTGGAAGCAGGCTGCGATCTGCTCAAGCAGGCGTTTGCTCGTGCGGCAATTCTCTCTAACGAGAAATTCCGTGGCGTGCGTCTGTATGTCAGTGAAAATCAACTGAAGATCACCGCCAACAACCCGGAACAGGAAGAAGCGGAAGAGATCCTCGACGTCACCTACAGCGGCGCGGAGATGGAAATCGGCTTTAACGTCAGCTATGTGCTGGATGTTCTGAACGCGCTGAAATGTGAAAACGTGCGCATGATGCTGACCGATTCAGTTTCCAGCGTGCAGATTGAAGATGCGGCCAGCCAGAGCGCGGCTTATGTTGTCATGCCAATGAGACTGTAATGTCCCTCACCCGCTTGTTGATCCGCGATTTCCGCAATATCGAAACCGCGGATCTCGCTTTATCTCCCGGCTTTAACTTTCTGGTGGGTGCCAACGGCAGTGGCAAAACCAGCGTGCTGGAAGCTATCTATACGCTCGGCCACGGCCGGGCGTTTCGCAGTTTGCAGATTGGTCGCGTCATTCGCCACGAGCAGGAGGCGTTTGTTCTTCACGGGCGTTTACAGGGCGCAGAGCGCGAGACGGCGATTGGCTTAACCAAAGACAAACAGGGCGACAGTAAAGTCCGTATTGACGGTACTGACGGGCATAAAGTTGCGGAACTGGCGCACCTGATGCCGATGCAGTTGATAACGCCTGAGGGGTTTACTTTACTCAACGGTGGCCCCAAATACAGAAGAGCATTCCTCGACTGGGGATGCTTTCACAACGAACCCGGATTTTTCACCGCCTGGAGCAATCTCAAGCGATTGCTCAAGCAGCGTAATGCGGCGCTGAGGCAGGTGTCACGTTACGAACAGCTCCGCCCGTGGGATAAAGAACTGATCCCGCTGGCGGAGCAAATCAGCGCCTGGCGCGCCCAGTACAGCGCCGGTATCGCCGCCGATATGGCCGATACCTGTAAGCAATTTCTCCCTGAGTTTTCTCTGACTTTCTCTTTCCAGCGCGGCTGGGAGAAAGAGACAGAGTACGCTGAGGTGCTGGAACGTAATTTTGAACGCGATCGCCAGCTAACCTACACCGCGCACGGCCCGCATAAAGCGGACTTACGCATTCGCGCCGACGGTGCGCCGGTGGAAGATACCTTATCGCGTGGGCAGCTTAAGCTGCTGATGTGCGCCTTACGTCTGGCGCAAGGAGAGTTCCTCACCCGTGAAAGCGGGCGGCGGTGTCTCTACCTGATAGATGATTTTGCCTCTGAGCTTGATGATGAGCGTCGCGGGCTGCTTGCCAGCCGCTTAAAAGCGACGCAATCACAGGTCTTTGTCAGCGCGATCAGTGCTGAACACGTTATAGACATGTCGGACGAAAATTCGAAGATGTTTACCGTGGAAAAGGGTAAAATAACGGATTAACCCAAGTATAAATGAGCGAGAAACGTTGATGTCGAATTCTTATGACTCCTCCAGTATCAAAGTCCTGAAAGGGCTGGATGCGGTGCGTAAGCGCCCTGGTATGTATATCGGCGACACGGATGACGGCACCGGTCTGCACCACATGGTATTCGAGGTGGTAGATAACGCTATCGACGAAGCGCTCGCGGGTCACTGTAAAGAAATTATCGTCACTATTCATGCTGATAATTCCGTCTCTGTACAGGATGACGGGCGTGGCATTCCGACCGGTATTCACCCGGAAGAGGGTGTATCGGCGGCAGAAGTGATCATGACCGTGCTGCACGCAGGCGGTAAATTTGACGATAACTCCTATAAAGTGTCCGGCGGTCTGCACGGCGTTGGTGTTTCGGTAGTAAACGCCCTGTCGCAAAAACTGGAGCTGGTTATCCAGCGTGAAGGTAAAATTCACCGTCAGATCTACGTGCACGGTGTACCGCAGGCACCGCTGGCGGTTACCGGCGATACCGATAAAACCGGCACTATGGTACGTTTCTGGCCGAGCCTCGAAACCTTCACCAATGTAACCGAGTTTGAATATGAAATTCTGGCGAAACGCCTGCGAGAGTTATCCTTCCTTAACTCCGGCGTTTCCATTCGCCTGAAAGACAAACGTGACGGCAAAGAAGACCACTTCCACTATGAAGGCGGTATCAAGGCGTTCGTTGAGTATCTGAACAAGAATAAAACGCCGATCCACCCGAACATCTTCTACTTCTCCACCGAGAAAGACGGTATCGGCGTTGAAGTGGCATTGCAGTGGAACGATGGCTTCCAGGAAAACATCTACTGCTTTACCAACAACATTCCGCAGCGTGATGGCGGTACTCACCTGGCGGGCTTCCGTGCGGCGATGACCCGTACTCTGAACGCCTACATGGACAAAGAAGGTTACAGCAAAAAAGCCAAAGTCAGCGCCACCGGCGACGATGCGCGTGAAGGCCTGATTGCGGTTGTGTCCGTGAAAGTACCAGATCCGAAATTCTCCTCCCAGACTAAAGACAAACTGGTTTCTTCTGAGGTGAAATCGGCGGTAGAACAGCAGATGAACGAACTGCTGGCAGAATACCTGCTGGAAAACCCAACCGATGCGAAAATCGTGGTTGGTAAAATTATCGATGCTGCCCGCGCCCGTGAAGCGGCACGTCGTGCGCGTGAAATGACGCGTCGTAAAGGTGCACTGGACTTAGCCGGCCTGCCGGGCAAACTGGCGGACTGCCAGGAACGCGATCCGGCGCTTTCTGAACTGTACCTTGTGGAAGGGGACTCCGCGGGCGGCTCTGCGAAGCAGGGGCGTAACCGCAAAAACCAGGCGATTCTGCCGTTGAAGGGTAAAATCCTCAACGTCGAGAAAGCCCGTTTCGATAAGATGCTGGCTTCCCAGGAAGTGGCAACGCTCATCACCGCGCTTGGCTGCGGTATCGGTCGTGACGAGTACAACCCGGACAAATTGCGTTATCACAGCATTATCATCATGACCGATGCGGACGTCGACGGCTCGCACATTCGTACGCTGCTGTTGACCTTCTTCTATCGTCAGATGCCGGAAATCATTGAACGCGGTCACGTCTACATTGCCCAGCCGCCGCTGTACAAAGTGAAGAAAGGCAAGCAGGAACAGTACATTAAAGACGATGAGGCGATGGATCAGTACCAAATCTCCATCGCGCTGGATGGTGCTTCTTTGCATACCAACGCCAGTGCACCAGCTTTAGCTGGCGAAGCGTTAGAAAAGCTGGTGTCTGAGTACAATGCGGCGCAGAAAATGATCGTTCGTATGGAACGTCGTTATCCGAAGGCGATGCTGAAAGAGCTTATCTATCAGCCGACGCTGACGGAAGCGGATCTCTCTGACGAGCAGGTTGTTACCCGTTGGGTGAATGCGCTGGTGACAGAACTGAACGATAAAGAGCAGCATGGCAGCCAGTGGAAGTTTGATGTCCACACCAATGCCGAGAAAAACCTGTTCGAGCCGATTGTTCGCGTGCGTACCCACGGCGTGGATACTGACTACCCGCTGGATCACGAGTTCATCACCGGTGGCGAATATCGTCGTATCTGCACGCTGGGCGAGAAACTGCGTGGCTTGCTGGAAGAAGATGCGTTTATCGAACGTGGTGAGCGTCGTCAGCCGGTAGCCAGCTTCGAGCAGGCGCTGGACTGGCTGGTGAAAGAGTCCCGTCGTGGCCTCTCCATCCAGCGTTATAAAGGTCTGGGCGAAATGAACCCGGAGCAGTTGTGGGAAACCACTATGGATCCGGAAAGCCGTCGTATGCTGCGCGTTACCGTTAAAGATGCGATTGCTGCCGACCAGTTGTTCACAACTCTGATGGGTGATGCCGTTGAACCGCGTCGTGCGTTTATCGAAGAGAACGCTCTGAAAGCGGCGAATATCGATATTTAATGGCATTAGCAATGCGAGCGTGCCTGATGCGCTACGCTTATCAGGCCTACAATACTCATGCAATATATTGAATTTTCATGATTTTGCAGGCCGGATAAGGCGGTTACGCCGCATCCGGCAAGAAGCTATAAGAAAAGGGCGGAGATGATCTCCGCCCTTTTTACTCCTGTAATCCGCAACTATCATCCCGCAGAACTATACTTTCTGAGTCAACACGTAACGCTTTACAGGTGATTATCATGGGACTTTTCGATGAAGTTGTCGGTGCCTTTCTGAAAGGCGATGCGGGGAAATATCAGGCCATTCTGAGCTGGGTTGAAGAGCAGGGAGGCATCCAGGTGCTGCTGGAGAAACTGCAAAGTGGCGGCTTAGGTGCCATTCTCTCAACCTGGTTGAGTAATCAACAGGGCAATCAACCGGTTAGCGGCGAACAACTGGAATCGGCACTGGGTACGAATGCAGTAGCCGATCTCGGGCAAAAACTCGGCGTAGATACCAGTGCTGCTTCCAACATGCTGGCAGAACAATTGCCGAAGATTATTGATGCTCTATCGCCGCAGGGCGAAGTTTCACCGCAAGCCAATAACGATCTGCTTTCCGCAGGCATGGAGTTGCTGAAAGGGAAACTCTTCCGCTAAGCAAAAGGGGAGCACGCAAGGCGCGTTGCATCCCCCTTTTCCCTCGGGTGTTGTACTGATTTTTGAGCGGAATCGCGTTAGCATGGGTCAGGAATCAATCTACCTGGGGAACTCATGGCTATCAAACTCATTGCTATCGATATGGATGGCACCCTTCTGCTGCCCGATCACACCATTTCACCCGCCGTTAAAAATGCGATTGCCGCAGCTCGCGCCCGCGGGGTGAATGTCGTGCTGACGACAGGTCGTCCTTATGCAGGTGTTCACAGCTACCTGAAAGAGCTGCATATGGAACAGCCGGGCGACTACTGTATTACTTATAACGGCGCACTGGTGCAGAAGGCCGCTGATGGCAGCACCGTGGCGCAAACAGCCCTGAGTTATGATGACTACCGTTTCCTGGAAAAACTCTCTCGCGAAGTCGGTTCTCATTTCCATGCACTGGATCGCACCACGCTGTACACCGCTAACCGTGATATCAGCTATTACACGGTACATGAGTCGTTTGTGGCCACCATTCCGCTGGTATTCTGCGAAGCGGAGAAAATGGACCCTGACACCCAGTTCCTGAAAGTGATGATGATTGATGAACCCGCCATCCTCGACCAGGCCATCGCGCGTATTCCGCAGGAAGTGAAAGAGAAATATACCGTACTGAAAAGCGCGCCGTACTTCCTCGAAATCCTCGACAAACGCGTCAATAAAGGTACCGGTGTGAAATCGCTGGCGGATGTGCTGGGCATTAAACCGGAAGAAATTATGGCGATTGGCGATCAGGAAAACGACATCGCAATGATTGAATATGCAGGCGTCGGTGTGGCGATGGATAACGCTATTCCTTCGGTGAAAGAAGTGGCGAACTTTGTCACCAAATCCAACCTTGAAGATGGCGTGGCGTTTGCTATTGAAAAGTATGTGCTGAATTAATCAGTGGGCGGGCAAACTGCATAAACGCGTTTGCCCGCAGCGATTAACAATTTCTGGTCGTGCATAAAATCAGGAACTGGAGTGGTGATGTTACTATATCCAGCGTAAGAGTGACTGGCAGCAACGCGTTAGCGAGGCCGCGCGGGACGCCATCTGTTGTTTTGTACTTATAAAATCCCACTGTAAAGGGTTGATGGAAAACCATCACGTTTGAGTAATCCGCTTTTTTATTTTTCTGGTGGATAGAGCCTTTCAGGCCGTCCAGCATCCATGTACAACGCTGGGTATCACACACAAAGCCATATTGTGTCGCCAGTGCTTTATCTTCCTCATTATCCCAGTCGTAATAGAGCGTTATGGCACCAGAAAAATTCGTATCACCGCTGCTTAAAATAAATTTCGCGTTATCGGAAACGGTGATTCTTTCGCCATGAATTACCGGGTCGTTCAGCATTTTAACCACCTCATCGCCGCCGTTGGTCAACAGGTAGTCCAGCGACTCTCCAACAAAAACATAGCCTTTCGTACCGTTACTATCCTCTGCCAGCGATAGACCCTTAATCGTGTCTGAGCGCCATTGCTGGGCATGTGGAGAGCTTGCGGTATTGAAAACCAGTCCAGCGGTTAGACATCCGGTCAACGCGAATGCTAAAGAACATAAACAGGCTGCTTTAATAAATCCCTGAAAATTCAATTGCATGATTAATCCTTTAAACAAGAATGCTAAGCCGTTGGAAGCATACCTTTATTTCCCCGCCTGTTTACTCCCTGACAACCCTTTTCAGATTTGTGCCTGATGGATGCCATTTTCTTATGTATTGTTCTTTTTGTGATCTAAATTGTAGTACAACAATACGTGTTTGTACTACATTACACGCACAGTAAACGCGAATATCATCATGCTGGTACTACAAAGTTGCCGCGTTATGCATCGATCGGGGTAAAGTAGAGCAGAACATACAGAGCACAAGGACTCTCCATGACTCTCAATAAAACCGATCGCATTGTCATTACACTGGGTAAACAGATCGTTCACGGTAAATATGTACCTGGCTCGCCGCTTCCGGCCGAGGCGGAACTCTGTGAGGAGTTTGAAACCTCGCGCAACATCATTCGTGAAGTGTTCCGCTCGCTGATGGCGAAGCGGCTGATTGAAATGAAGCGTTATCGCGGCGCATTTGTGGCACCGCGTAATCAGTGGAATTACCTCGACACTGACGTACTGCAATGGGTGTTGGAAAACGACTACGACCCACGGCTTATCAGTGCAATGAGCGAAGTGCGAAATCTGGTGGAACCGGCGATTGCCCGTTGGGCGGCAGAGCGCGCGACCTCCAGCGATCTGGCGCAGATTGAATCGGCGCTGAACGAGATGATTGCTAACAATCAGGATCGCGAGGCGTTTAACGAAGCGGATATTCGCTATCACGAGGCGGTACTTCAGTCGGTACATAACCCGGTGTTACAGCAACTTAGCATCGCGATTAGTTCGCTGCAGCGGGCAGTTTTTGAACGAACCTGGATGGGCGATGAGGCCAACATGCCGCAAACGCTTCAGGAACATAAGGCGCTGTTCGATGCGATACGGCATCAGGACGGCGATGCGGCAGAGCAGGCGGCGCTTACCATGATCGCCAGCTCGACACGAAGATTAAAGGAAATCACATGACAGCTCGCTACATCGCAATTGACTGGGGATCGACCAATCTGCGCGCCTGGCTTTATCAGAGCGACAACTGCCTGGACAGCAGGCAATCAGAAGCAGGCGTCACGCGCCTGAACGGAAAATCTCCGGCTGCGGTGTTAGCAGAAGTGATAGCAGGCTGGCGTGAAGAGAATACGCCAGTGGTGATGGCAGGAATGGTCGGCAGCAATGTTGGCTGGAAAGTCGCTCCTTATTTATCCGTTCCTGCCTGTTTCTCATCTATTGGTGAACAGTTAACGTCTGTTGGCGACAATATCTGGATTATTCCCGGATTATGCGTCTCTCATGATGATAACCACAATGTGATGCGCGGCGAAGAAACACAATTGCTTGGCGCGCATGCTCTTGCTCCTTCCTCTCTTTATGTTATGCCCGGTACGCATTGCAAATGGGTGCAAGCCGATAGCCAGCAAATCAACGATTTTCGCACCGTGATGACCGGTGAATTGCACCATTTACTGCTAAATCAGTCATTGATTGGGGCTGGTTTGCCGCCGCAGGAAAACTCTGCCGATGCCTTCGCGGCCGGTCTTGAACGCGGCCTTAATGCTCCCGCCGTATTGCCGCAACTTTTTGAAGTTCGCGCCTCGCATGTGCTGGGAACGCTTCCCCGCGAACAGGTCAGCGAATTTCTCTCTGGTTTGTTGATTGGTGCTGAGGTCGGCAGTATGCGCGACGACGTGGCTCATCAACAGGCTATCACCCTTGTCGCCGGAACATCGCTGACCGAGCGTTACCAACAAGCCTTTCAGGCTATGGGTTGCGACGTAACGGCGGTGGCGGGCGACACGGCATTTCTGGCTGGTATAAGGAGCATTGCTCATGCAGTGGCAAACTAAACTCCCGCTGATCGCCATTTTGCGCGGAATTACGCCTGACGAGGCGCTGGCGCATGTTGGCGCGGTGATTGACGCCGGGTTCGACGCGGTTGAAATCCCGCTGAATTCTCCCCAATGGGAGCAAAGCATTCCCGCAGTCGTTGAAGCATACGGCGACAAAGCGTTGATTGGCGCAGGTACGGTACTGAAACCTGAGCAGGTTGATACGCTCGCCAGGATGGGCTGCCAGCTCATCGTTACGCCCAATATCCATAGTGAGGTCATTCGTCGTGCGGTGGGTTACGGCATGACCGTTTGCCCCGGTTGTGCGACGGCGACCGAAGCCTTTAGCGCGCTCGAAGCAGGCGCGCAGGCACTGAAAATATTTCCGTCATCGGCTTTTGGCCCGCAATACATCAAAGCATTAAAAGCGGTATTACCGCAGGACATCGCGGTCTTTGCCGTTGGCGGCGTGACGCCAGAAAACCTGGCGCAGTGGATAGACGCTGGTTGTGCTGGAGCGGGCTTAGGTAGCGATCTCTATCGCGCCGGACAGTCCGTGGAACGTACCGCGCAGCAGGCAGCAGCATTTGTTAAGGCGTATCGAGAGGCAGTGCAATGAAAATTACCAAAATTACCACGTATCGTTTACCTCCCCGCTGGATGTTCCTGAAAATTGAAACCGATGAAGGCGTGGTCGGTTGGGGCGAACCGGTGATCGAGGGTCGCGCCCGCACGGTGGAAGCGGCAGTTCACGAGCTGGGTGACTATCTTATTGGTCAGGATCCATCGCGCATCAACGACTTATGGCAAGTGATGTATCGCGCCGGTTTTTATCGTGGCGGCCCCATTCTGATGAGCGCCATCGCCGGGATCGACCAGGCGTTATGGGATATCAAAGGCAAAGTGCTGAATGCGCCCGTCTGGCAACTAATGGGTGGCCTGGTCCGCGACAAAATCAAAGCCTACAGTTGGGTCGGCGGCGATCGTCCGGCGGATGTTATCGACGGCATTAAAACCCTGCGTGAAATCGGCTTCGATACTTTCAAACTGAACGGTTGTGAAGAACTGGGTCTGATTGATAACTCCCGCGCGATAGATGCGGCGGTCAACACCGTGGCACAAATTCGTGAAGCCTTTGGTAATCAGATTGAGTTTGGCCTTGATTTTCACGGTCGCGTCAGCGCGCCGATGGCGAAAGTGCTGATTAAAGAACTGGAACCGTATCGCCCGCTATTTATTGAAGAGCCGGTGCTGGCGGAACAAGCCGAATACTACCCGAAACTGGCGGCGCAAACTCACATTCCGCTGGCAGCGGGGGAGCGCATGTTCTCGCGCTTCGATTTTAAACGCGTGCTGGAGGCGGGGGGAATTTCGATCCTGCAACCGGATCTCTCCCACGCGGGCGGTATTACCGAATGCTACAAAATTGCCGGAATGGCGGAAGCCTATGACGTGACTCTTGCGCCGCACTGTCCGCTCGGCCCCATTGCACTGGCTGCTTGCCTGCATATCGACTTTGTCTCCTATAACGCCGTACTTCAGGAACAAAGTATGGGCATTCATTACAACAAAGGCGCGGAGTTACTCGACTTTGTGAAAAACAAAGAGGACTTCAGCATGGTCGGCGGCTTCTTTAAACCGCTAACGAAACCGGGCTTAGGCGTGGAAATCGACGAAGCCAAAGTCATTGAGTTCAGTAAAAATGCCCCGGACTGGCGTAATCCGCTCTGGCGTCATGAAGATAACAGCGTAGCAGAGTGGTAATTCCTGCCACGTAAGCCCCTCATCGGGCACTAAAACAGCAATACAAAAATATAACCCTCTGTAACTTACAGGGCATGGTGAGCGGCCTCGCTATGCCCAAAATCAGGAGATAGCTCGCTATGGATATTCCCGTAAATGCAGCAAAGCCGGGGCGTCGGCGTTATCTGACGTTGGTGATGATTTTTATTACGGTAGTGATTTGTTATGTCGATCGCGCCAACCTGGCCGTGGCTTCCGCCCATATTCAGGAAGAGTTCGGTATTACTAAAGCCGAAATGGGCTATGTATTTTCGGCCTTCGCCTGGCTTTATACCTTATGTCAGATCCCCGGCGGTTGGTTTTTAGATCGCGTGGGTTCACGTGTGACTTATTTTATTGCGATATTTGGCTGGTCGGTGGCGACATTATTCCAGGGATTTGCCACGGGCTTAATGTCATTAATTGGTCTGCGGGCGATAACCGGTATTTTCGAAGCGCCCGCTTTCCCGACCAATAACCGTATGGTGACCAGTTGGTTCCCGGAACATGAACGTGCTTCTGCCGTTGGTTTTTATACCTCTGGTCAGTTTGTCGGTCTGGCGTTTCTGACTCCGCTGCTGATCTGGATTCAGGAGATGTTGAGCTGGCACTGGGTGTTCATTGTCACCGGCGGTATCGGCATTATCTGGTCGCTGATTTGGTTTAAAGTTTACCAGCCGCCGCGCCTGACTAAAGGCATCAGCAAAGCTGAGCTGGATTACATTCGTGATGGTGGCGGTCTGGTGGATGGCGATGCGCCGGTGAAAAAAGAGGCGCGTCAGCCGTTAACGGCAAAAGACTGGAAACTGGTGTTCCATCGTAAACTGATCGGCGTCTATCTCGGGCAATTTGCGGTGGCGTCTACGCTGTGGTTCTTCTTAACCTGGTTCCCGAACTATTTAACCCAGGAAAAAGGGATAACGGCGTTGAAAGCGGGCTTTATGACCACGGTGCCATTTCTCGCTGCGTTTGTCGGTGTACTGCTCTCAGGATGGGTAGCGGATCTGCTGGTGCGGAAGGGCTTTTCGCTGGGCTTTGCGCGTAAAACACCAATAATCTGCGGCTTGTTGATCTCCACCTGCATTATGGGTGCTAACTATACCAATGACCCGATGATGATTATGTGTCTGATGGCGCTGGCATTCTTCGGTAACGGTTTTGCTTCGATTACCTGGTCGCTGGTCTCTTCTTTGGCACCGATGCGCCTGATTGGTTTAACCGGCGGGGTGTTTAACTTCGCCGGTGGTTTGGGGGGGATCACCGTTCCGCTGGTGGTGGGTTACCTGGCGCAGGGTTACGGTTTTGCACCTGCACTGGTTTATATCTCCGCCGTCGCGTTGATTGGCGCGCTCTCTTACATCCTGCTGGTAGGCGATGTGAAGCGCGTTGGGTAATCTCTCAACTGTGGAATATGTGCAATGCCACTGCGCATAATCCACTTTCTTAAGGCCGGTGCGGTCAGGCATCGGCTTTTCAGGATCTTGCCGTAGAGTTTTAAACGCAGTTTGCGGGTGGCGTGCCAGTAAGCGGCATTGATTTTCTCCGGCTGCTTCAGTAGCACCGAACGCAGTATTTCCGCGCTATCCAGCGCATAGCTAATCCCCTCCAGCGAGCTGGCACTGATAAATCCCGCCGCTTCGCCAATAAGAAAAGCATTGTCCTTACCGCAGACAAAATCCTGCCAGCGTGAGGGAAACAACACGGTGCATTTTTCACTTTTCACCGCTTTGCCAAACTGGAACTGAAAGGCGTTCATTTTCTCTTTCAGCGCCGCAAAACGCGCCTGGCCGTCTTTCATCGGATAGGCACCGCCAAAAATAAAATAACCGTCTTTGCTGATACTCCATGAGTAACAGTCAGTTATCGCATTATCAAAGATACAGGAGTAGAACGGCGTCGGATGTTTCTCTGTGAACCACTGCTGGATAGCGACATATTTACGAATCTGATGATCCGGGTAGAGATGTCGCCGCACCATCGAGTTTGCACCATCAGCACCGACCAGATAGCGGGCAGTAATGTGTTGCTCCCAGCCATCGGCGCGAAAAATAACATGCCATTTATCATCCTCACGCCAGATTTTCCGGCACAGGCTGTCGTGGTAAACCTCAACGCTGGTAGGGATCAGCGATTTCATCCACAAGTCGAAGGCATGACGATTAATATTGATATAGCTTCGCTGGTAGTTACGCGTGAGCGATGCTGTGACGTCGACGGTTTTGACGCTGAAAATCTGTGGGTTGGCGATCACATCGACAGGGAGCGTTAGCCCGTCGCGAATAAAAGAACGCTGCGCGTCCGGTGCCAGCAGACCACCACAAGGTTTGCTGAAACCTTCTGTACCGCACTGGTGCTTTTTATCCAGTGCAATCACCTGCATTTTTCCTGCTAACTGCCGCGCCAGTGCGGAACCCGCCGGGCCGAGGCCGATAATCGCTACGTCAAAATGTTCCATCTTTTTACTCACATTCATCACGATGGCAAAAGACTATTGTCTGAAAGTGAAGTCCTTGTGAAGTATGATGACGGAAACCGTTTTGTATCAGGATCACGCCATGAAACAACTCACCAACGCTTCACGAAATCACCTGCTCACCAATACCAACACCTGGACACCCGATAGCCAGTGGCTGGTATTTGACGTGCGGCCTTCTGGCGCGTCGTTTACCGGCGAGACAATTGAGCGTGTGAATATCCATACCGGCGAGGTTGAAGTTATTTACCGGGCGTCACAGGGTGCACACGTTGGCGTGGTGACCGTTCATCCGAAGCTGGAGAAATATGTCTTCATCCACGGCCCAGAAAATCCTGATGAAACATGGCATTACGATTTCCATCACCGCCGCGGCGTGATTGTTGAAGGCGGAAAGATGAGCAATCTCGATGCCATGGATATTACCGTTCCGTACACTCCTGGGGCGCTACGTGGCGGCAGTCATGTACATGTCTTTAGCCCGAACGGTGAAATGGTGAGTTTTACCTATAACGACCATGTACTACATGAATGCTGCCCGGCGCTGGATTTGCGAAACGTCGGGGTTGCGGCACCGTTTGGCCCGGTTAACGTACACAAACAGCATCCGCGCGAATACAGCGGCAGCCACTGGTGCGTGCTGGTAAGTAAAACCACGCCCACGCCGCAGCCGGGCAGTGATGAAATCAATCGCGCTTATGAAGAGGGATGGGTCGGAAACCACGCGCTGGCGTTTATTGGCGACACACTTTCGCTGAACGGCGAGAAAGTACCGGAGCTGTTTATTGTAGAGCTGCCACAAAATGAAAACGGCTGGAAAGCGGCTGGTGAGGAGCCGTTAAGCGGCACGGAATCAACCCTGCCAGCGCCGCCGCGTGGTGTCGTGCAGCGACGTTTAACCTTTACTCACCATCGTACTTACCCAGGGTTAGTCAACGTTCCACGCCATTGGGTGCGTTGTAACCCACAGGGGACGCAAATCGCGTTTTTAATGCGTGACGATAACGGTATTGTGCAATTGTGGCTTATCTCCCCACAGGGCGGCGAACCGCGCCAGTTAACCGATAACAAAACGGATATTCAGTCAGCGTTTAACTGGCATCCGTCAGGAGAATGGCTGGGTTTTGTGCTGGATAATCGTATTGCCTGTGCACATGCGCAAAGCGGTGAAGTTGAGTATTTAACCGAAAATCACGCCAACCAACCTTCGGCAGACGCCGTGGTCTTCTCGCCAGATGGTCAATGGCTGGCGTGGATGGAAGCTGGCCAGTTGTGGGTCACCGAAACTGGCCACTAATTCAGTTCGTTGGCATTCGGGCTGGTGGAATGACGGCATTGATGGCCTGCGCGTCGGCTTCACTTTTTTCCACGCGTGAGCGCACTGAACTGTCTTTGCGGAATGCATCCCACGGCAGTAAAAGCGTGTCCATAACAGCGGTAAACGGCATATCAAGAATCACCAGTGACTTAGTGCCCCAGTTGGTTTCATTGTCACCAATCATGGTGGCGCTGGCACGGGTGCCAGGGTATGTTCCCTCTTTGCCCCCTGTATGGGACATCACGCTGGAACATCCTGTCATTAACGCCATCCCGCTGCACATTAAGAGTGCTAACAACACATTTCTTATCATAATAAATTCATCAGTTGATCGTTGGTGTTGGCATGATGTGTTATAGCGATCCCTTGCTGAAAATAACATCATCATCATGTCGCACTGTGGCGGCTATCGCACTTTAACGTTTCGTGCTGCCCCTCAGTCTATGCAATAGACCATAAACTGCAAAAAAAAGTCCGTTGGAAAGACTTGAAAAGTGCATATCCAGACCCATTTTTATACCGTAGCCGATGAGAACGCGCCTGATGGGTGTTCTGGCTATCCGACCTGTCCATTGTGGAAGGTCTTACATTCTCGCTGATTTCAGGAGCTATTGATTATGCGTAACTTTGATTTATCCCCGCTTTATCGTTCTGCAATTGGATTTGACCGTTTGTTTAACCACTTAGAAAACAACCAGAGCCAGAGTAATGGTGGCTACCCTCCGTATAACGTTGAACTGGTAGACGAAAACCATTATCGCATTGCTATCGCTGTAGCTGGTTTTGCTGAGAGTGAACTGGAAATTACCGCCCAGGACAATCTGCTGGTGGTGAAAGGTGCTCACGCCGACGAACAAAAAGAACGCACCTATCTGTACCAGGGCATCGCTGAACGCAACTTCGAACGCAAATTCCAGTTAGCAGAAAACATTCATGTTCGTGGCGCTAATCTGGTGAACGGTCTGCTGTATATCGATCTCGAACGCGTGATTCCGGAAGCGAAAAAACCGCGCCGTATCGAAATCAACTAATTCTCTAAGGCCGCCTGGCGCGGCCTGGCAACTTCATGCTCGCCGTCAGGGAGCATATGCGAATCCTCGGATTTGCAGGTACTTACTCGCTTCTTAGAAGGAGAAATGACTATGCGTAACTTCGATTTATCCCCACTGATGCGTCAATGGATCGGTTTTGACAAACTGGCCAACGCACTGCAAAACGCCGGTGAAAGCCAGAGCTTCCCGCCGTACAACATTGAGAAAAGCGACGATAACCACTACCGCATTACTCTTGCGCTGGCGGGCTTCCGTCAGGAAGATTTAGATATTCAACTGGAAGGTACTCGACTGAGCGTAAAAGGCACGCCGGAGCAGCCCAAAGAAGAGAAAAAATGGCTGCATCAAGGTCTTATGAATCAGCCTTTTAGCCTGAGTTTTACGCTGGCAGAAAATATGGAAGTCTCTGGTGCAACCTTCGTAAATGGTTTGCTGCATATTGATTTAATTCGTAATGAGCCTGAACCCATCGCAGCGCAGCGTATCGCTATCAGCGAACGTCCCGCGTTAAATAGCTAATTAGCTATTCTTTTTGCCCCGCCAGCCTGGTGGGGCTTTTTTTATTTACCATCTTCAACAATGTGTTAATTTTCGCCAATTTAAGATGTTCCTGCACTCTCTTTCCCGTGATAATGTGCGCCATAAGGCAAATCTGCTTCACCGATTCAGCCATAATCCATAGCAATTAAAATGTTATCTCAAGAGAAATGGACGATGAGTGATATAGCATTAACAGTCAGTATTCTGGCTTTGGTGGCGGTCGTCGGTTTGTTTATCGGCAACGTCAAGTTTCGCGGCGTTGGATTGGGCATTGGCGGCGTACTGTTCGGTGGGATCATCGTCGGCCATTTTGTTTCACAGGCTGGGATGACATTAAGTAGCGACATGCTGCATGTTATCCAGGAATTTGGTCTGATCCTGTTCGTTTACACTATCGGCATTCAAGTGGGGCCGGGATTCTTTGCCTCGTTGCGTGTCTCCGGATTACGCCTTAATTTGTTTGCCGTTTTGGTTGTCATCATCGGTGGCCTGGTCACCGCCATCCTGCATAAATTGTTCGATATCCCACTTCCCGTGGTGCTGGGGATTTTCTCCGGCGCGGTCACCAATACGCCAGCGCTGGGCGCAGGTCAGCAGATCTTACGCGACCTCGGCACACCGATGGAGATGGTTGATCAGATGGGGATGAGCTATGCGATGGCGTATCCATTCGGCATTTGCGGGATTTTGTTCACCATGTGGATACTGCGGGTTATTTTTCGCGTCAATGTTGAGGCGGAAGCCCTGCAGCACGAGTCGACACGAACCAACGGCGGTGCGCTAATCAGGACGATTAATATCCGTGTTGAGAATCCTAATTTGCATAATTTAGCCATTAAAGATGTGCCGATTCTCAATGGCGATAAAGTTATCTGCTCGCGATTGAAACGAGAAGAAACCCTAAAAGTACCTTCGCCAGAGACCATTATTCAGTTGGGAGATTTACTGCATCTGGTGGGGCAGCCTGCGGATTTACATAATGCACAACTGGTGATTGGTCAGGAAGTGGATACTTCGCTGTCGACGAAAGGCACCGATTTGCGTGTCGAACGCGTGGTGGTCACCAATGAAAATGTGCTCGGCAAGCGTATTCGCGACCTGCATTTTAAGGAGCGCTATGATGTCGTCATTTCGCGACTGAATCGTGCCGGGGTTGAACTGGTCGCCAGTGGCGATATTAGCCTGCAATTTGGCGATATCCTCAACCTGGTTGGACGCCCGTCGGCTATTGATGCCGTTGCCAATGTATTAGGTAATGCGCAGCAAAAACTGCAACAGGTTCAGATGTTACCCGTGTTTATTGGTATCGGTCTTGGCGTGTTGTTAGGCTCCATTCCGGTGTTCGTGCCAGGATTCCCGGCGGCGTTGAAGCTGGGGCTGGCGGGTGGTCCGCTGATTATGGCGCTGATCCTTGGACGTATCGGCAGTATCGGTAAGCTGTACTGGTTTATGCCGCCAAGTGCCAACCTGGCACTGCGCGAACTGGGTATCGTACTGTTCCTTTCAGTTGTTGGTCTGAAATCCGGCGGCGATTTTATCCATACATTGGTTAATGGCGAAGGGCTAAGTTGGATAGGCTATGGTGCATTGATTACCGCGATTCCGCTGATCACAGCCGGCATTCTGGCGCGGATGTTAGCCAAAATGAATTATCTCACTATGTGTGGGATGTTGGCGGGTTCAATGACCGATCCACCGGCGCTGGCGTTTGCCAATAATCTTCATCCAACCAGTGGTGCAGCGGCTCTCTCTTACGCCACGGTGTATCCATTAGTCATGTTTCTGCGCATCATCACACCACAGTTACTTGCGGTGCTTTTCTGGGGCATCGGTTAACCCTTTTCCGGGTGGAGTCGCCGTAAATGGTACTCCACCCGGTATTCACAGGCGTTTCTGAACATTACTGAGTTACTTAAACCAGTGAACCACCGGTCAGGAAAGAAAAGATCAGGAATATCAGCACAATTCCACAGATGATGCCGATACCAAAAAGCAAGGTATGGAAAGCCAGCGTCCCGCTACCAAAAAACAGTGCACCGCGAATGCCCCAGCGATTTTCTTTACGCATACCGGCAACAAACGCGCAGAGTAGCGCGGCAATGGCCAGGGCGATACCGCCGTGATCGAGGATTTTATCGACATCAACGTCCTCTTTTTTCTGCGTTGTGGTGATTTTTTCGCCTTTTATTCCGGCGAGAAGACCTCTTTTAATTTCCGCCGTTTTTTCTGCAATAACGCTTTCCAGCGTTGGCGGCGGCGTGGAAAAAGGGCCGAATGAAAAGTGGATAATGCCCATTATTAAAGCGATAGCACCGAACAGCATACCCAGTGAACTGATTTTATTTTGCGCTATGATACCCATCTGACCTCCTTGTAGCGGATGGCAAGCATATCAGGAAAGCGCCGGACGACATTCCTAAAAATAGACGAATAAGACATCGCTATTGCGAAACGACTAAGGAGCCATAGTGAAAATTTCCCGACTCGGAGAAGCGCCCGATTACCGTTTTTCTCTGGCTAATGAGCGTACCTTTCTGGCGTGGATCCGAACTGCGCTGGGTTTTCTGGCGGCAGGTGTTGGGCTGGATCAGCTTGCGCCGGATTTCGCCACGCCGGTCATTCGCGAACTGCTGGCATTGTTGTTGTGTCTGTTTTCCGGCGGGTTGGCGATGTATGGTTACCTGCGCTGGCTACGTAACGAAAAGGCGATGCGTCTGAAAGAAGATTTACCCTACACCAACAGCTTATTAATCATTAGCTTAATATTGATGATTGTGGCGGTGATCGTTATGGGACTGGTACTGTATGCCGGATAGCCGCAAAGCCAGACGGATTGCCGACCCGGGTCTTCAGCCGGAACGCACATCGCTGGCATGGTTTCGCACCATGCTGGGTTACGGTGCGTTGATGGCGTTGGCAATCAAACACAACTGGCATCAGTCAGGCACATTGTTCTGGATTTCTATTGGCATCCTTTCCTTTGTGGCATTGATCCTCTGGCGCTATACCCGCAATCGCAATTTAATGGATGTCACTAATAGCGATTTTTCCCAATTTTACGTAATCCGTGACAAATTTATGATCTCCCTCGCGGTGTTATCTCTTGCAATACTGTTTGCTGTAACGCATATACATCAAATTATCGTATTAATTGAGAGAATCACATGACAGGAAGTCAGGTTAGAAATGCTGAAGAGGACAGGCACAAATTGGTTATAGAGTATAAAGACGCTCTGCAACCTGCCGATTTTTATCAAAATTTCAAACAGCGAGGTATCCGCTCCGTGCAACTTATTCCCCACATTGAATTTGATGACCGGGGCGAGCTGACGGCAGCTTCGATGACAGAGGAGCTGTGGGGGCAATTTTTAATTGCCCTGTTCGAGTGTTGGGTGCGGGCAGATATCAGTCGTATATCAATTGAGCTTTTCGACGCCACCCTGCAAAAATGGTGCAGGAGCGAAAAACTGCAACCCCGGCGAGGCTGTCAGGGATGTGACTGGCATCGTCTTTGCCCACAAGCATGGGATGATCAGCCGGACGACGTGCTTTGTGCTGGCTATCAAGCTTTTTATTCCCACTCGGCACCGTACATGCGGGTGATGCGCGACTTGATAAAGCAGCATCGTTCTCCCATGGAGTTGATGACGATGCTGCGGTGATGCGAGCTTAAACGGCCTGCCCCTGGTGTGATATCCGCGTTGCCAGCGGCAGCCAGCAAAGCACAATCAATAACCCCATTAAGGTCATCAACAGCCCCAGACTTCCCTGGCCGGTTTGCGGCAGCATCGCAGAGAGCGACGCCAGTACGCCGGAACCAATGTTTTGCAGGCCGCCAACCAGTGCGCCAGCAGTACCTGCCAGGAATGGAAACGGCTCCATCGCGCCGCTGGTGGCCAGCGGAAATAGCATTCCGGCACCAAAAAAGAACAGCGCGGCGGGAACGAGTAGTGTCCAGACATTCATCACGCCAAACCAGCCAGGGATCCACATCATCAGTCCTGCCAGCAGGCAACAGATAACTGACTGCCACATTAACGAAGAGAACCGTTTATTCGGGCGTCCGGCAAACCATGCGCCGAAAAATGCCGCCGGGATTGGCAGAATAAATAAAATACTGACCGTCATACTGCTCAGCCCTAATACTGCGCCCATCAACACACCAGAACAGGCTTCGAAAGCGGCAATTCCTGCCAGACCGCCAATAAGCATCAGTAAATAGCAGTTAAAACCGCCGTTACCGAAAAGAGTTTTATAACTGGTCAGTAGGCGCGTGCGTGGCGCATCGACAGGGCGCGTTTCCGGCATCCAGCGCGCCATACTGAACGTCACACCGGCACAGAGCACCAGCAAAAACAGGTAACAGGCCCGCCAGTTCCACATGGTATTCAGCAGACCGCCAATTAATGGCGCAAGCAAAGGGCTGACGAGAATACCCATATTTAACATGCTATTAGCGTGACGTAGCTGTGTCCGTTCATACAGATCACGCGGTAATGTACGCGCCATCACACCACCGACACCGGTTCCCATTCCCTGCATTGCGCTGGCAGTAATTAATACCGTCAGGCTGGAGGTGGTGACCGCCACCAGCGTTGCTAACATAAAAATGGACATTCCGACGAGGATCACCGGGCGGCGACCCACACGGTCGGAAATTGGGCCATAAAACAGTTGTGAGACACCGTAGGTCAGCAGATACGCGCCCATTACGCTCTGCACCGCCCCTTCACGGACGTTGAGATCGCGCGCCATATCGGCAATAGCTGGAATATAAATAGTTTGTGCCATCTGACCGACAGCCACGAGTAATACCAACATCAATAATAAATTGATGTTTCTATGCGTTTTCATTATCACAGATGCTTATATAAGAATATTTAGAATAAGTTGCTACGCATTCCAATAAATGCGGGAGAGGAATCTATCACATTGATAAATGTTAGCCAGATATATATATGGAATGATGAATAACGAAGCGGCAGAATATATAAACAACAGCGGCAATAAATGTTTCCGGAATGGATTGTAGTTTAAATAAATTCTGTAGGGTGGATACGATGCGTCAGCATCGCATCGACACGAATCTGCCAGCAGAATGTAAAAGACCACCTCCTCAGGAGGTGGTCTTTTACTTCTTACGTTTCAGTACAAAACGTGATCAGTCCCTCATTTTTTCCCTGATGAAAAATTTTCCATTGTCTCTCCTGTAAACCTGTGCTTGTATAAATATTGTTAAACACAAAACAAACAAGGTCCCCAATGACTACTTCCATGCTCAACGCAAAACTACTACCAACTGCGCCATCCGCCGCAGTGGTCGTCGTGCGTGTGGTGGTGGTCGTCGGCAATGCGCCGTAGGGACTGGAACAACACACGATTCCAAAACCCCGCCGGCGCAAACCGGGCGGGGTTTTTCGTTTAAGCACCCCCGGAAAGTCGGCCCAGAAGAAAAGGACTGGAGCATGGCAAGTTCGGGCACAACATCGACACGTAAGCGCTTTACTGGCGCAGAATTTATCGTTTATTTCCTGGAACAACAGGGCATTAAGGTTGTGACGGGGATCCCTGGTGGCTCAATTCTCCCTGTCTATGACGCCTTAAGCCAAAGTACACAAATCCGCCATATTCTGGCCCGTCACGAACAAGGAGCGGGATTTATCGCCCAGGGGATGGCGCGCACCGACGGAAAACCAGCGGTTTGCATGGCCTGCAGTGGGCCGGGAGCGACTAATCTGGTGACTGCCATTGCCGATGCGAGGCTGGACTCCATTCCGCTGATTTGCATCACCGGTCAGGTTCCGGCCTCAATGATTGGCACCGACGCCTTCCAGGAAGTCGATACCTACGGCATCTCTATCCCCATCACCAAGCATAACTATCTGGTCAGACATATCGAAGAACTTCCGCAGGTCATGAGCGATGCCTTTCGCATTGCGCAATCAGGCCGCCCTGGCCCGGTGTGGATAGACATTCCTAAGGATGTGCAAACAGCGGTTTTTGAGATTGAAGAACAACCTGCTCCGGTAGAAAAAGCCGCCGCGCCTGCCTTTAGTGAAGAGAGCATTCGTGACGCGGCAGCGATGATTAACGCAGCCAAACGCCCGGTGCTTTATCTGGGAGGCGGTGTGATCAACGCGCCTGCGCGGGTGCGTGAACTGGCAGAGAAAGCGCAACTGCCCACCACCATGACCTTAATGGCGCTGGGCATGTTGCCAAAAGCGCATCCGCTGTCGCTGGGTATGCTGGGAATGCACGGTGTACGCAGCACCAACTTTATCTTGCAGGAGGCAGATCTGCTGATTGTGCTCGGTGCACGTTTTGATGATCGGGCGATAGGCAAAACCGAGGAGTTCTGCCCGAACGCGAAAATCATTCATGTTGATATCGACCGCGCAGAGCTGGGCAAAGTTAAGCAAGCGCACGTGGCGATTCAGGCGGATGTTGATGATGTGTTGTCGCAATTAATCCCACAGGTGGAAGTCCAACCGCGTACAGAGTGGCACCAACAGGTGGCTGATTTACAACGCGAATTCCCGTGCCCTATCCCGAAAGCATGCGATCCGTTAACGCATTACGGCCTGATCAACGCCGTTGCCGCCTGTGTGGATGACAACGCGATTATCACGACCGATGTTGGTCAGCACCAGATGTGGACCGCACAAGCGTATCCGCTCAATCGTCCTCGTCAGTGGCTGACCTCCGGTGGGCTGGGAACCATGGGCTTTGGCCTGCCAGCGGCGATTGGCGCGGCGCTGGCAAACCCGGATCGCAAAGTTTTATGTTTCTCCGGTGACGGCAGTCTGATGATGAATATTCAGGAGATGGCCACCGCCAGCGAAAACCAACTGGATGTCAAAATCATTCTGATGAACAACGAAGCGTTAGGGTTGGTGCATCAGCAGCAAAGCCTGTTCTACAAGCAGGGCGTTTTTGCCGCCACCTATCCGGGCAAAATCAACTTTATGCAAATAGCTGCCGGATTCGGTCTCGAAACCTGTGATTTGAATAACGAAGCCGATCCGCAGGCCGCGTTGCAGGAAATTATTAATCGCCCTGGCCCGGCGCTGATCCACGTGCGCATTGATGCCGAAGAAAAAGTTTACCCGATGGTGCCGCCAGGTGCGGCGAATACTGAAATGGTGGGGGAATAAACCATGCAAAACACAACTCATGACAACGTGATTCTGGAACTCACCGTTCGCAACCATCCGGGCGTAATGACCCACGTTTGTGGGCTTTTTGCCCGCCGCGCCTTTAACGTCGAGGGTATTCTCTGCCTGCCGATTCAGGACAGCGACAAAAGCCATATTTGGCTACTGGTTAATGATGACCAGCGGCTGGAGCAGATGATAAGCCAAATCGACAAACTGGAAGATGTGGTCAAAGTGCAGCGTAATCAGTCTGACCCGACCATGTTTAACAAGATTGCAGTGTTCTTTCAGTAACCGCTCAAGGCTTGAACAGCGGCGCGCTTATCGTTAAGGTAAGCGCGTTTTTTTTACCCGCCAGGACAAGACCATGATCACCGTTGCCCTTATAGACGATCACCTTATCGTCCGCTCCGGCTTTGCGCAGTTGCTGGGGCTGGAACCTGATTTGCAGGTAGTTGCTGAGTTTGGCTCGGGGCGCGAGGCGCTGGCCGGATTGCCTGGGCGCGGTGTGCAGGTGTGTATTTGCGACATCTCAATGCCGGATATTTCGGGGCTGGAGTTGCTAAGTCTGCTACCAAAAGGGATGGCGACAATTATGCTCTCCGTTCATGACAGTCCGGCGCTGGTTGAACAGGCGCTTAATGCGGGCGCGCGCGGTTTTCTCTCCAAACGTTGTAGCCCGGACGAACTGATCGCCGCCGTGCATACAGTTGCCACGGGCGGCTGTTATCTGACGCCGGACATCGCCATTAAGCTGGCATCCGGCCGCCAGGATCCACTGACCAAACGCGAACGTCAGGTGGCGGAAAAGCTGGCGCAAGGGATGGCAGTAAAAGAGATCGCCGCTGAACTGGGGTTGTCGCCTAAAACGGTGCACGTACATCGCGCTAATCTGATGGAAAAACTGGGCGTCAGTAACGACGTTGAACTGGCTCGCCGCATGTTTGATGGCTGGTGATGAAGACGTTTTTTTCCCGCTTAATTACCGTTATTGCCTGCTTTTTTATTTTCTCTGCCGCGTGGTTTTGCCTGTGGAGTATCAGCCTGCATCTGGTTGAACGCCCGGAGCTGGCTGTGCTGCTGTTCCCGTTTGGCTTGCGACTGGGACTGATGTTGCAATGCCCGCGCGGATACTGGCCCGTATTGCTGGGCGCGGAATGGTTGCTGATTTACTGGTTGATGCAGGCGGTTGGGTTAACGCATTTTCCGTTATTGATGATCGGTAGTTTACTGACGTTACTGCCCGTGGCGTTGATTTCTCGCTATCGCCATCAGCGTGACTGGCGCACGTTGCTGTTACAAGGAGCAGCGTTGACGGCGGCAGCGTTGTTACAGTCACTGCCCTGGCTTTGGCACAGGTATGGAAACGAGTCGTGGAACGCGCTGTTATTGACCTTAACTGGCGGTCTGACGCTGGCTCCTGTTTGTCTCGTATTCTGGCATTACCTGGCGAATAACACCTGGCTACCGCTGGGGCCGTCGCTGGTTTCTCAGCCGATAAACTGGCGTGGACGCCATCTGGTCTGGTACTTGCTGCTGTTTGTTATCAGTCTCTGGCTGCAACTGGGGCTGCCGAACGAACTGTCGCGCTTTACGCCATTCTGCCTGGCGCTGCCGATTATTGCCCTGGCCTGGCACTATGGCTGGCAAGGAGCGCTGATTGCGACGCTGATGAACGCCATTGCGTTGATTGCCAGCCAGACATGGCATGATCATCCGGTGGATTTATTGCTCTCGCTGCTGGTGCAAAGCCTTACAGGCTTGTTGCTTGGTGCAGGTATTCAGCGACTGCGCGAGCTTAACCAGTCGCTGCAAAAGGAACTGGCGCGCAATCAGCATCTTGCCGAACGTTTGCTGGAAACCGAAGAGAGCGTGCGCCGCGACGTAGCGCGTGAACTGCACGATGATATCGGCCAGACCATCACCGCTATTCGCACCCAGGCGGGCATTGTTCAGCGACTGGCAGCGGATAACGCCAGTGTGAAGCAGAGTGGACAGCTAATCGAACAACTGTCGCTGGGCGTTTACGACGCGGTGCGCCGCTTGTTAGGGCGGTTACGCCCACGTCAGTTGGATGACCTCACTCTTGAGCAGGCCATCCGTTCACTGATGCGAGAAATGGAACTGGAGGGGCGCGGTATTATCAGTCATCTCGAATGGCGGATAGATGAATCGGCGTTAAGTGAAAACCAGCGAGTAACGCTGTTTCGTGTCTGCCAGGAAGGGCTGAACAACATTGTGAAACATGCCGATGCCAGTGCGGTCACGCTGCAAGGCTGGCAGCAGGATGAGCGGTTAATGCTGGTGATTGAAGACGATGGTAGCGGTTTGCCGCCAGACTCAGGGCAACACGGTTTTGGCCTCACCGGAATGCGTGAGCGCGTGACGGCGCTGGGCGGCACCTTAACCATCTCCTGTCTGCACGGCACACGCGTCAGTGTCTCTCTCCCCCAACGTTATGTCTAAGGCTTGATGATGTTGCAGTTTCTGAAAGCGCCTGCCGACGCGCCGCTGATGAGTGATAAACGTGAAATTGATGCCTGCTACCGCTACTGGCGTCGGCATATTTTGTTGACCATCTGGTTAGGTTATGCGCTGTTTTATTTCACGCGTAAAAGTTTTAACGCCGCTATGCCGGAAATCCTTGCTACCGGCGTGCTAAGTCGTAGCGATATTGGCCTGTTAGCAACCCTGTTTTATATCACCTACGGTTTGTCGAAGTTTGTCTCCGGCATTGTCAGCGACCGCTCAAATGCGCGTTATTTTATGGGGATTGGGCTTATCGCGACTGGCATCATCAACATTCTGTTTGGATTTTCCACTTCGCTATGGGCGTTTGCCGTGCTCTGGGTGTTGAACGCCTTTTTCCAGGGCTGGGGGTCGCCGGTTTGTGCGCGTCTGTTAACTGCCTGGTATTCACGTACCGAGCGTGGCGGTTGGTGGGCGCTGTGGAATACGGCACATAACGTTGGCGGTGCGTTGATCCCCATCGTGATGGCGGCAGTTGCGCTGCATTATAGCTGGCGTATCGGGATGATGATTGCCGGAAGTTTAGCCATTATAGTGGGGGTTTTTCTCTGCTGGCGGCTACGCGACCGCCCGCAGGCGTTAGGTTTACCGGCGGTCGGAGAATGGCGGCATGACGCACTGGAGGTAGCCCAGCAACAGGAAGGGGCGGGGTTGACACGTAAAGAGATCCTCACCAAATATGTGTTGCTGAATCCATACATCTGGCTGCTTTCGTTCTGCTACGTGCTGGTTTACGTGGTTCGTGCAGCGATTAACGACTGGGGCAACTTGTACATGTCCGAGACGCTGGGCGTCGATTTGGTGACGGCGAATACCGCGGTAACCATGTTTGAACTGGGCGGATTTATCGGTGCGCTGGTTGCAGGCTGGGGATCGGACAAACTGTTTAACGGTAACCGTGGGCCGATGAATTTGATATTCGCCGCGGGGATTTTGCTTTCTGTCGGCTCGCTGTGGCTGATGCCGTTTGCCAGTTACGTGATGCAGGCGACCTGCTTTTTCACCATTGGCTTTTTTGTTTTTGGCCCGCAGATGTTAATCGGCATGGCAGCGGCAGAGTGTTCTCACAAAGAGGCGGCAGGGGCAGCGACGGGGTTTGTCGGCTTGTTTGCTTATCTTGGGGCATCGCTCGCCGGTTGGCCGCTGGCGAAAGTGCTCGATACCTGGCACTGGAGCGGTTTTTTTGTGGTTATCGCTATCGCCGCCGGGATTTCGGCGCTGCTGTTACTGCCCTTTTTGAATGCTCAGGCACCACGCGAAGCGTGATGCATCTCACCTTTTTACTTCATATCCGGCAAAACTAAGAAATTTTCCTGGTTTTGCCTGGACGCTATCCCAGGCCTGATTTGCTGCTGATTTTTACAATGAATACCTCACGCAGGTATTCATTTCAGGAGTAACCCATGCTGGCTTTCCTCAACCAGGTTCGCAAGCCGACTCTGGATCTTCCGCTCGAAGTGCGGCGCAAAATGTGGTTCAAACCGTTCATGCAATCCTACCTGGTGGTCTTTATTGGCTACCTGACGATGTACCTGATTCGTAAGAACTTTAACATTGCGCAGAACGACATGATCTCCACCTACGGGCTGAGCATGACGCAGTTGGGGATGATAGGACTGGGCTTCTCCATCACCTATGGCGTGGGTAAAACGCTGGTTTCCTATTACGCTGACGGCAAAAATACTAAGCAGTTCCTGCCATTCATGCTGATCCTTTCAGCTATTTGTATGCTGGGGTTCAGCGCCAGTATGGGCAGCGGCTCGGTTAGCCTGTTCCTGATGATTGCTTTCTACGCCTTAAGCGGCTTTTTCCAGAGCACCGGCGGTTCGTGCAGTTACTCCACCATCACCAAATGGACGCCGCGTCGTAAGCGCGGGACGTTCCTCGGTTTCTGGAACATTTCCCACAACCTCGGCGGCGCGGGTGCGGCGGGTGTGGCGCTGTTCGGCGCAAATTACCTGTTCGATGGCCATGTGATTGGCATGTTTATTTTCCCGTCGATTATTGCACTGATTGTCGGTTTTATCGGTCTGCGTTACGGAAGTGACTCCCCTGAAGCTTATGGTCTTGGCAAAGCCGAAGAACTGTTCGGTGAAGAGATCAGCGAAGAGGACAAAGAGACGGAATTCACGGATATGACCAAGTGGCAGATCTTTGTCGAATATGTTTTGAAAAACAAAGTGATCTGGCTGCTGTGCTTCGCCAACATCTTCCTGTACGTGGTGCGTATTGGTATCGACCAGTGGTCAACCGTCTACGCTTTCCAGGAACTCAAACTCTCTAAAGCGGTAGCGATTCAGGGCTTTACGCTGTTTGAAGCAGGCGCACTGGTCGGTACGCTGCTGTGGGGCTGGCTCTCCGACCTGGCGAATGGTCGCCGTGGCCTGGTGGCCTGCATCGCGCTGGCACTGATTATCGCGACACTCGGTGTGTATCAGCACGCCAGCAATCAATACATCTACCTGGCTTCTCTCTTTGCATTAGGTTTCCTGGTATTTGGTCCGCAACTGTTGATTGGTGTGGCGGCTGTTGGCTTTGTACCGAAAAAAGCGATCGGCGCTGCCGACGGGATTAAAGGCACCTTCGCCTACCTGATTGGTGACAGCTTTGCCAAGTTAGGTCTGGGGATGATTGCCGATGGTACTCCGGTATTCGGCCTTACCGGCTGGGCTGGAACCTTCGCCGCGCTGGATATCGCCGCAATTGGCTGTATCTGCCTGATGGCGATAGTCGCGGTGATGGAAGAACGCAAAATCCGCCGCGAGAAAAAAATTCAGCAGTTGACAGTGGCATAAACGTAACTGGTGACTTTTGCCCGGCATGATGCCGGGCTTTTTTTATTCCGCGATCTCAAGCGTAGTGAAGGAAAACGTCTCGCCATCAAACAAACCCTGGCTGGTCAGTTTCAGCGCGGGGATCACTGGCAGGGAAAGAAATGCCATCTGAATAAACGGTTCATCCGGTAGTGGACCACATTCACGGGCGGCGACTTTCAATGCGTCAATTTGTTCCGCCAGTGACTGCGCTGTGTCGGTGCTCATCAGCCCGGCAATGGGCAACGGCAGGTGGCTCTGTACCTGACCGTTACGTACTACGCAAAGCCCACCGCCGTCCTGAATAACCTGATTCACCGCCAGCGCCATTTCTTCAGTGCTACGACCGATCACCACAATGTTATGGCTGTCATGGCTGACCGTCGCCGCCATCGCGCCTTCGTTCAGGCCAAAGCCGCCGAGCAAACCACAGGCCGGAGCCAGTCGTTGCCCGTAGCGCTCAAGCACGGCAATAAAGCACACATCATCGCGATCAAAACCGTTTTCGCTGTAAACGCAGGAGCGGGAGTGCGTAATCAGTTCGTTATGAATAACGTCAATGACACGATAGCGTTTTCCGGGAGTAAATTGCAGCGCAAAGTCGCTGGCGGAAACTGGCTGGCGGGCAATGGTATTGCCATACGGCGGGGCAGATTGCGCCAGTCTTACCGACTCTTGTGCCTGTAAGGTTTGTGCGTCAATCGGTTCGCCTTTCACCAGTACCTGCTGTACTGTGACCTTACGCGCGTCACTTAGCAGAACGATATCGGCCTGTTTGCCTGGTGCCAGTAAACCGAGATGATTAAGACCAAAATGACGCGCCGTCGACCAACTGGCTACACGATATGCCACATGCAGCGGCACATTGTGTTGTTCGATCAGGCGGCGGATTAAGGCGTCGATATGCCCTTCATGGGCAATTTCCCACGGGTTACGGTCATCGGTACAGAGCATGCATTGCGGGCTGTTAAATTCGTTGATCAACGGTGCCAGTGCATTGAGATTGCGGGCGGCGGACCCTTCGCGGATCATCAACGACATACCGAGTTGTAATTTCCGGCGACCTTCTTCCAGCAGATAACTTTCGTGGCAGTTTTCAATACCCGCAGCAATATAAGCGTTAAGTTCTTTACCACCCAAACCGGGACAGTGACCGTCCAGCGTCAGATGGCGAAACGCGTCCAGTTTATCGAGTAGCGCATTTTGGCCGCTAATCACGCCTGGATAGTCCATCATCTCGGCCAGACCGGTAACCTGCGGATGATCCCGCCAGGTGAGCATCTGTTCGAGGGTAAAACTGGCACCGTTTACATCGCAGCCTTCCAGGGCGGGAACGCAAGAACTGACCTGCAAATACTGATTCTGCCTTGCCTGTTCAGCGCAGCGGGCAAACCAGGCGAATCCGGCTTCACCCATGACGTTGACGATTTCATGAGGGTCGCAAATGACGGTTGTCAGGCCACGCGGCAGGGTGGCGGTTTCAAAGGTGACTGGCGTCATCATGCTGGATTCAATATGCAGGTGAGCATCAATAAACCCCGGCACTGCCGTTGCGCCGTTAGCATCAATTCGATGCAAAGCCGGAGCGTCGGCGTATTCTGCGCCAACACCGGCAATGTAACGCCCTTTAATCACTATCGGGCCGGAAATTTCTCCGCCATTGATCAGATCCAGAATAGAGACATTATCAATAATATAATCGGCAACGGCTTCTCCACGGGATACGGCTAACAATTCCTGGTATTCGCCCCGACTAATGTGATGAAATTTATGGCTAATAGAATTATTCATGTTTTTCTCATTTTGATTTTATCAGTTTGATTATTATTTATCATAAAGAAACGTCGCGAGATTATTAAAGAATATCCATTAATGTGCAATTGAAATGTGATAATTATCACTGAACCGTTGTTGTCATTTGTTTTACAAAAGCAAGGAATTAAATCTCCTTCAATGGACAAAAAAATGAATAATGACAATACCGATTACGTGAGTAATGAATCAGGGACGCTTTCGCGATTATTTAAACTGCCGCAACATGGGACCACCGTCCGCACAGAATTGATTGCAGGGATGACCACTTTTTTAACCATGGTGTACATCGTTTTCGTTAACCCGCAAATTCTCGGTGCGGCGCAAATGGATCCGAAAGTGGTGTTTGTCACCACCTGTCTGATTGCCGGTATCGGCAGCATTGCGATGGGGATATTTGCTAACTTACCCGTAGCGCTGGCTCCAGCAATGGGGCTGAATGCCTTCTTTGCGTTTGTGGTGGTGGGGGCAATGGGCATCTCCTGGCAGACCGGTATGGGCGCTATATTCTGGGGCGCAATAGGGCTATTTTTGCTCACGCTTTTTCGTATACGTTACTGGATGATATCTAACATTCCGTTAAGTTTACGTATTGGTATCACCAGTGGCATCGGGTTATTTATTGCCTTAATGGGATTAAAAAACACCGGTGTTATTGTCGCCAATAAAGATACGCTGGTGATGATTGGTGATTTAAGTTCTCATGGTGTGTTGTTGGGTATTTTAGGTTTTTTTATTATAACCGTGTTGTCATCACGTAATTTTCACGCCGCGGTGTTGGTTTCTATTGTTGTTACTTCCTGCTGTGGATTATTTTTTGGTGATGTTCATTTTAGCGGCATCTATTCCATTCCACCTGATATTAGCGGTGTTATTGGTGAAGTTGATTTGAGCGGAGCATTGTCGCTTGAACTGGCCGGTATCATTTTCTCCTTTATGTTGATCAACCTATTTGATTCATCAGGAACATTAATTGGCGTAACTGATAAAGCTGGCTTAATAGATAGTCACGGTAAATTCCCGAATATGAATAAGGCGCTGTATGTCGATAGCGTCAGTTCGGTGGCTGGCGCGTTTATCGGCACCTCTTCTGTTACCGCCTATATTGAAAGTACTTCTGGTGTGGCGGTCGGTGGTCGCACGGGGCTGACTGCGGTAGTGGTCGGCGTTATGTTCCTGCTGGTTATGTTTTTCTCGCCGCTGGTGGCGATGGTTCCTCCTTACGCAACCGCCGGGGCGTTAATCTTTGTTGGTGTGTTGATGACTTCAAGTCTGGCGCGCGTTAACTGGGATGATTTTACCGAATCGGTGCCCGCATTTATTACCACGGTAATGATGCCTTTTACCTTTTCAATTACTGAAGGTATCGCGCTGGGCTTTATGTCGTACTGCATCATGAAAGTGTGCACCGGGCGCTGGCGCGATCTGAACCTGTGTGTGGTGGTGGTAGCGGCGCTATTTGCGTTGAAAATCATCCTGGTGGATTAGTATCTGATAAGTGTTTCCAGATATCATGAGTGCCGTTTACGCAGGAGAACTCATGATCTGGATAATGCTTGCCACGCTGGCGGTGGTGTTTGTGGTTGGTTTTCGGGTGCTGACATCCGGGGCCAGAAAAGCGATTCGCCGCCTGAGCGATCGGCTGAATATTGACGTGGTGCCTGTCGAATCGATGGTCGATCAGATGGGAAAATTAGCCGGTGACGAATTTTTACGTTATTTGCATCGCCCGGATGAGTCGCACTTACAAAACGCCGCGCAGGTGTTGCTCATCTGGCAAATTGTCATTGTCGATGGCAGTGAACAGAACCTGCATCAGTGGCATCGAATTTTGCAAAAAGCCCGTCTCGCCGCACCCATTACCGATGCACAGGTGAGGCTGGCGCTGGGTTTTCTACGAGAGACAGAGCCTGAAATGCAGGAAATTACCGCTTTCCAGATGCGCTATAACGCGTTTTTTCAGCCTACTGAGGGCGTTCACTGGCTGCATTAAAACCGCTTTGCCTGATGCGACGCTGGCGCGTCTTATCAGGCCTACAGACAGAGTACGGATAAGGCGTTCACGCCGCATCCGGCAATCTTTGTCTTGTTCCGTTTCAATCTTACCCCTACCTCATGCGACACCGTAAAAGTTGCAAAAACGTTAAATGCATCACACATTTCAATGTTAAAGTGGTCGGCTTTTCCCCTGAAACATGCCTCGAGTAACACCATGAGTGAATTTATTACAGAAAACCGCGGCGCGGGTGCCATCACCCGACCGAACTGGTCAGCCGTTTTCTCGGTGGCGTTTTGCGTCGCCTGCCTGATTATCGTTGAGTTTTTGCCTGTCAGTTTATTGACGCCAATGGCTCAGGATTTAGGTATTTCGGAAGGGGTTGCCGGACAATCGGTGACTGTTACCGCCTTTGTAGCGATGTTTGCCAGTTTGTTTATTACCCAGACAATTCAGGCCACTGACCGTCGCTACGTTGTTATTTTGTTTGCCGTTTTGCTGACGCTCTCTTGCTTGCTGGTTTCCTTTGCCAGTTCCTTCAGGATGTTGTTAATCGGCCGCGCTTGTCTGGGACTGGCGCTGGGTGGGTTCTGGGCAATGTCAGCGTCGCTGACCATGCGGCTGGTGCCGCCTCGAATGGTGCCGAAGGCTCTGTCGGTGATCTTCGGTGCCGTTTCTATCGCGCTGGTGATTGCCGCGCCGTTAGGCAGCTTTTTAGGCGAGCTTATCGGCTGGCGCAATGTCTTTAATGCGGCGGCAGTGATGGGCGTTCTGTGTATTTTCTGGATTATTAAATCATTGCCCTCACTGCCTGGCGAACCGTCACATCAGAAGCAAAATACCTTCCGCCTGTTGCAGCGTCCGGGGGTGATGGCCGGGATGATCGCTATCTTTATGTCCTTTGCGGGGCAATTCGCTTTCTTCACTTATATTCGCCCTGTGTATATGAATCTGGCGGGATTCGGCGTAGATGGCTTAACGCTGGTACTGCTGAGTTTTGGTCTCGCCAGCTTTGTCGGTACATCGCTTTCGTCGATCATTCTTAAACGTTCGGTAAAACTGGCCTTAGCGGGCGCACCGTTAGTGCTCGCCTTTAGCGCGCTGATACTGGTGTTGTGGGGAAGCGATAAAATTGTTGCTACCGGCGTGGCGATTATCTGGGGGCTGACCTTTGCTTTAATTCCCGTTGGCTGGTCAACGTGGATCACCCGCTCACTGGCTGATCAAGCAGAAAAAGCCGGGTCTATTCAGGTGGCCGTTATTCAGCTTGCCAATACCTGTGGCGCGGCAATCGGCGGTTATGCGTTGGATAACATTGGCCTGACTTCGCCGTTAATATTGTCCGGTATGTTGATGTTGCTTACCGCACTGTTGGTTACCGCAAAGGTGAAAATGAAGAAATCCTGATGTCAGGTTAAAGAGGCGTTAGTCAGAGGTCATTGCCACTCTTACATATCCGGGCATTCTACCCGACCCAACGCTTCCCAGTAGTTATTCTGATTATTACGCTCCATCGCCACGATGGCTTCGCGTATGTGTTGTTTATTGCCTTCATCTGACAACATTAACTTTTCCCATGCTTCATCTGACAATGAAGCCTGTGGGGTGCAAATTTTCCGCAAATCCTGCAATACCGTATTTTTCTCTTTTGCGGATTGTAATGAGCTAAAAGGTGACTCGGCGTATACGATATCTGGCACAGTAAAAACGGTGAAAATAAGCAGTAGTGTCGTTGATTTCATGGATTCAACCTCTTACAAATGCGCATCGAATAAAGCATAAGTGTAGTTTGCTTTATTCGCTCTCATCATGCTGTACGAAACGCGCTTGTGTAGTCAGTAAGAAGTGCCAGACCTTATATGCCTCTTTTATTCCTTTTTATTCTTATCGATAGCGTTTCGTTTTTTAAACCGCAGCGACCTTACCGCTATAGTCAGGTAATCATTAATAAAAGGATAAAAAATGAAACTGACAACACATCATCTACGGACAGGGGCTGCATTATTACTGGCGGGGATCTTGCTGGCAGGCTGCGACCAGCAAAGCAGCGATACAAAACACATTAAAGTTGGCGTAATTAACGGTGCTGAACAGGATGTGGCGGAAGTCGCTAAAAAAGTGGCCAAAGAGAAGTATGGCCTTGAGGTTGAACTGGTAGGATTTAGTGGCTCATTGCTGCCTAATGATGCAACAAATCATGGTGAACTGGATGCCAACGTTTTCCAGCATCGCCCTTTCCTTGAACAGGATAATCAGGCTCATGGTTACAAGCTGGTGGCGGTGGGAAATACCTTTGTCTTTCCGATGGCTGGTTATTCGAAAAAAATCAAAACGGTCGATCAGCTAGAAGATGGGGCGACAGTAGCAATTCCGAATGATCCGACCAATCTGGGGCGTGCGCTGTTACTGCTGCAAAAAGAGAAACTGATCACCCTGCAAGAGGGAAAAGGTTTACTGCCAACGGCGCTGGATATTACCGGGAACCCGCGCCATTTGCAGATAATGGAGCTGGAAGGGGCACAATTACCGCGAGTGCTGGATGATCCGAAAGTGGATGTGGCAATTATCAGCACGACTTATATTCAGCAAACAGGGCTTTCCCCGGTGCATGACAGCGTTTTTATTGAAGATAAAAATTCGCCGTATGTGAATATTCTGGTGGCGCGGGCAGATAATAAGGATGCAGAAAATGTGAAGGAATTTTTGCAATCTTATCAATCACCGGAAGTGGCTAAAGCGGCAGAAACTATCTTTAACGGTGGCGCGGTGCCGGGCTGGTAATCATCAACCGTACCGCGCTGGATAGTTAAATTTTTCTGGCGCGGCGGCGGGAATCTACAGAAATTAATATTACTGATGAAAGAATCAATAGTGTCCCTAACCAGTCTGGTAATGTGAAGGTGATCCCCAGTAACAGCAAAGAAAGCAGCGCGCTACTTAACGGTTCTGCGCAACTCAAAATGCTGGCTTTCGGCCCGCCAATTAACTGTGCGCCCTTCAAATACAGACTAAAGGTCAGTGAAGTTCCAATTACCACCAGATAGAAAAACGCCAGGATCAGGCTGCCATTAACCACGAAATTTGTTCCTTGCCCGGCATAAAAAGGTAGCAGGATCAGACCACCAATGAGCATACTCCAGCCAACGACGGGCAGCGTGCCGTAACGGGCAATGAGCGTTGAGGGGTATGTTGTATAGAATGCGGCAGCGAAGGCTGAAGCTATCCCCCAGAACAGCGCGGCAGGAGAGATCGATAACGATGTCGGATTACCGTGGGTGACCAACAAAAAGGTGCCCACGAGAGAGGTCAAAATCGCGGTAAATACCAGAATGCCGGGGCGTGATTTACGTACTAGTGAGAACCAGGCCACGATAATCGTTGGTGATAAAAATTGCAGCACCGTTGCTGTAGCGGCATTGGATTTTTCGATGGTCAGTAAGAAAGTAAGCTGGACGGTCAGCGCGCCAACGATGGAAAAAATCAGCAGGCTGATGGCATCTTTATGATTTCTAATGATTGAGAAGACTTTATCGCCGTGGACAAATGAGAGTGTCAGCAGAATAAACCCGGCAAATATCAGTCGCGTCATGGTAAGAAACTGCGATGACATCTGGCTTTGCTCCATGATGTATTGTGCGCAGACCCCTGAACTCCCCCACAAAACGGCGGCAATTAGAACGTTCAGCATTCCCTTTCTGGTGGAACTCATATTTTCCTCTGCATACTGTTTTGTCGTTTATGTTGCAGGCATGATAGCAAAAATGGCGAGGATGGTTCTTCAGGTAAACCAGTCATTTGATGGGGCGACATTTATGAAACGGGTGAAATACTTGTTAAACCGTCAGATTATGACGTTATCATTTTGTTCTGACAGCGTGCTATTGTTCGCTTTTTAAACGCGAAGAATGTTATGCAAATCCATAAAGTAATAACCCCCGAGTTTGTGAAGAAGTTTTCCTGCGTCGGTCCCAACTGCCTGATTTCCTGCTGTCAGGGATGGAATATACACATCGACAAGAAAACCCATCATACTTACCTCAACGAACAACACCCGAAAATTGCCCAGTTGGCGAAAGAGAATCTATTACGGGTGCGAAATGGTAAAAGCCGCTATTCGATAATCAAACTGGACGCGCAGGGGCAGTGTCCGTTTCTCGATGAAAATAAACTCTGCCTGGTTCATCGCGATCTGGGAGAAGAAGCGCTTTCAGAAACCTGTTCTACTTATCCACGTAACAAAAGGCACTACGCGGATACAACTCGCCATTCGATGGTGCTCTCATGTCCAGAAGTAGCCCGACTGGTATTGTTTGATGCCGACAGCATGTTAGTGCACGAACAGGATGAGCTGTTGGCGAAGGCGAAAACCCCCTTCACTGCCAGGCAGCCGGTTAATCAGATCCACCAGATTGTGCATCTCTTTGCCTGGCACCTCCTGCAGTCGCCATCGTTGAACGTTGAAGAGAATCTGATAGCGCTGGCACAGTTTATGGTTTACCTACAGCGCATTGAGTTCGATCTGCACCGCTATTTTGTGCAGGCTGAACAGTACCATCAGGAGTTATTAAGCGAGCTGGCGGCAGGTATTAGCCTGATGAGTCAATCAACGCCTACGGAGTCGGTGGGATTGAAGGTGCGTGCGCTGACGGTATTGGGTTCGCTTGTCGCGAATAAGAGCAGCAGGGATCGTATTATTGCTGATGCGCATCGAAAGATGGCAGTGTATTTAGACGTAGCAAACAGCCCGGATAAGCAGGTTCTGGCTGACAAGTTTGCAGTTCTGGACAAGCAGTGGCAGCAGCTTTGCCAGGAATCTATCCTCAGCGCTCCACATGTATTGCGCAATTTACTGACCTACAAAATTTACCACAGCCATTTTCCTGAGGATGATTTCTCAACGGTTATGCGCCAGGTTTACCGTTTGATCCTCGACTATTTCTACACAAAGCATTTGCTGAGTGTGATATCGCTGGAAGTCACTCCAGATGAGGCAACGGTGCTGAAGATTGTGGCGAGCCTTGCTGAGAAAACCTTGCATTCGCCAATTATCAATCAGCGGATGGATAAAGCGATCGACATGATCAATACCGGGGACGATCTCTCCTGCTTGCTGTTGATTTGTTGAAAAACAGGCGCAGTAGTAAGCCAGAAATCCCAGGGAATGCCAGCTTCAGCTCTCGTTGTTTCATTAGCGCAGGTAAAGCCTGGTCGATATGAAGCAGCATCGGGGAACAGGATTTCCCGGTGATTGCGGCCAGATCAGTCAGGTAAGATACCCCCAATGACCCCCCAAAAATAACGTGCCGCAGGTTGAAGTCGGTTGACCTCAGGATACAAATAAAACCTGGTATATAAGGAAATAGAAGAGGTTTTGTGAATGTCGGGAGAGTTCAGAAGAGGCAAATTGGCGGAAGATTATCGGGGTCGTATTTGATGGTTAATTTATTGATTTAATATTCATATTTTGAATTGGATAAATGAGTAACCCCCATAAGTATCCCCAAATGGTTTTGCATATGGAGTTGGGGGCATTCTGAGCTACTTTTTCGACTCTTTATTCCACTGTAGCAAAGCGGCAATATCCTTCTCGCCTTCGGCCTCTTTTAAGCACCGTTGTTGTTTGGCAAACTGAACATACTCCGTCTGCGCTTTTTCATCGGCCATTTTCTTACTGATTTTACCCGCGCAGTGTAGAACCTCACGGTCATTAAATTGCAGGAACTGATCCAGCTTATCCTGCCAGTCGCGCAAAAAGACCTGTTGACGACGACGGGCCTGATCCTCGGCAAAGTCCAGCCACATGTTAACCACGCGATTAAGCTCGCTGACTTCATCCTGGGTGAGATAATTTTTTGCCACCGTCACGTCGCTCTTACGCACCTCTTCACCTTTATAGCTGGTCAGCCCCATATGCGGCTGGCTGGCATCGGCACGCAGATGAATGAGTTCAGCAGCGGTATGCCCGGTACAGGCAAAATGCAGTTTGTTCTGGATGGTTTGAAAAAATTGCGTGGTTTCTTTTAACGAAGGCTGATAGTCAGCAGCTAATGCAAAGATCTCCCGCACCCGCAAATATACCCGGCGCTCGCTGGCGCGAATATCGCGGATACGTTCGAGCATCTCATCAAAATAGTCGGGCACAACCGATGAACCGACAGGGGGATTCTTCAGTCGCTCATCGTCCATCACAAAACCTTTGATCAGGTATTCCTGAAGCATCTGCGTTGCCCACTGACGGAATTGAGTGCCGCGAGGCGAGCGAACGCGATAGCCAACAGCGAGTATTACAGGCAGGCTGTAATGTAGCTTGTTGCGACTTACCTGGCGGTTACCTTCCTGTTGAACTTGTAAGTAAGACTTACAGGTTGCGTTTTGGTCAAGTTCGCCTTCTTCATAGATCGCTTTAATGTGCTGCGTGACGGCCTGAGGAGTGATCTGATAAAGGTTTGCGATGGTTGCCTGAGGGAGCCAGAGTGTTTCTTGTTCAAAGCGACATTCAACACGCACTTCTCCGTCACCGCTGGCAAACATAATAAATTCGCCTTCTGGGGACTGGGTTAAGTCTTTGTCTGACATGCCGCCTCCGTTAGAATCAAATCCGTAATGCTATAACTCACGTAGTATGCCAGAGAACCGCATATGAACAGTGTTATTTTGCTGATAACGCTGACGGATAGTGCTTCGCCACCATGTCATTCATCTTACCCACCAGATCCAGCCGCTTGAATGTGATATGCCCACTGCCTTTCTGGTAATCGAGTGCCATGACATCCTCCGGCTTTTGACGAATCCATCATCCAGGGGGATGTGCGCCAGTAACTAACTTGATACCCCAAAAATAACGCTATTCAGGACGGGTCACAGGATACAAATAAAGCCAGGTATATAAGGAAATAGAAGAGGTTTTGTGAATGTCGGGAGAGTTCAGAAGAGGCAAATTGGCGGAAGATCACAGGAGTCGAACCTGCCCGGGACCGCTGGCGGCCCCAACTG
>OAXB01000055.1_pt1 | contig 76282 bp, 84 predicted proteins | sample 1501541 | NCBI WGS metagenome assembly OAXB01 (sample SAMEA2580302, study PRJEB22360) | human gut metagenome | biome: human gut; feature: human-associated habitat; material: faeces | place: Denmark | collected 2008/2010
CATTTTGGTGCAAGCGTAATTCATGGATAGCGTAGCAATATTTTGCGCTTACTCTCCATTTTTCGAGTTCCGAAAAATGGAGATGCCTTCAATAATAAACCACCTGCTTTTACAGGTGGCGGCGACTAATTCTTGATGATTCTTTTGCAAACTTTCATAGAGATATATTGTAGTTATCAACTAAATTGTTTATAATAGAAAACGCATGAGTGGAGGTAGATCATGACCACATCGGATATGATAAGGAAGTTGTGTGAGAAACAGAATATCAGTCTTGCGGAGCTTTGCCGACGCATTGGGCAGACACCACAGAATTTTAATAAGAAGTTGCAACGTGGCACGATATCCTTTGAAGAAATGGTCAATTACCACGCACCTAAAGGTACGTGGCTTGAAAGAGCCACTAATTGACTGGACTAAGTTCTTTGAGAACTACGTTATATAAGAATATATAGTTACCAGTGGATATTATTTCTGTCAGAAGAAAGTACGTTGCCATAACAGGCAAATTCATAAAGCAAATATTCTCAAAGGCGGTAAAAAGAAGCTGAATCAAGCATCATATCTGGTAAAAGGATTTCGATTGTTTGATAAGGTTGAATTTGATGGACAAATTGGTTTTATATTTGGTCGTAGAAACAGTGGATATTTTGATATCAGAAAACTAAATAGAGAAGTAATTCACAGAAGTGCTTCTTGGAAGAAATTAAAATTATTAGAAACTAGAAGAAGTTTATTAACAGAAAGGGGAATGCAAGGGGTTGGAATTGCTGAGTATTTTATGAAAAAACGAAAGGGATGGTTAGGGATAAACGGAAAATGAAAGGAAAAAGAGTGCTTGCAGGCATTCTGCTTGCGGCATTTTTAGCAGTCACCCTGGCAGGGTGTAAAAACACAGATAACACGAAAGAAGAACCAGAAAAGCCTGTTATTACCCTTGGCAGCGATAACTATCCACCATACAACTATCTGAATGAAGATGGTGTACCGACGGGTATAGATGTAGAATTGGCTACGGAAGCATTCAAAAGAATGGGATATCAGGTGGAGGTTGTCCAGATCAACTGGGAGAAGAAAAAAGAACTGGTGGAGAGCGGAGAGATTGACTGTATCATGGGATGTTTTTCCATGGAAGGACGCCTTGACGATTACCGCTGGGCGGGACCGTACATAGCAAGCCGTCAGGTGGTCGCTGTAAATGAGAACAGTGATATCTATAAACTGAGTGACCTGGCGGGAAAGAACCTGGCTGTCCAGTCCACAACCAAACCGGAAGGCATCTTTCTGAACCGGACGGATGAGAGAATCCCAAAGCTGGGAAATCTGATCAGCCTTGGACACAGGGAACTGATCTATACATTTCTGGGAAAAGGGTATGTAGATGCAGTCGCCGCACATGAGGAATCTATTGTTCAGTATATGAAGGATTATGACGCAAGCTTTCGTATACTGGAAGAACCTTTGATGATCACCGGAATAGGTGTTGCTTTTGCAAAAGATGATGACAGAGGAATCTGTGAGCAGATGGATCGGACACTGGAAGAGATGCGTCAGGATGGCACATCCCTGAAAATCATTGAAAAATATCTGGATGATCCGGAAAAGTATCTGGAGGTGGATGATCTTGGATATTAAGAGAAAGAAAAAAGAAAAACGAATCCAGCTGCTCGGCGGTCTGATTGGAATCTGTGTGGCTGTAGTCTCCCTGTTTTATTTCTTTCACGTAGAAAAATCGGAAGCAGAGAAAAGAATGGTGGAGATTGTAAACTATGTGAAAGTGCAATGTTCCACCTACACCCATTATAATGAATCCTCGGAATCTAAAAGTCTTCTCCGTGCCATTGAAAGTGCCAGACAGATGAGTACAAATATTAAAATAGAAACAGAAAACGGTGGTCAGCTAAGCGAGGACTTTCTGAAAGAAAACCTGCAGACTCTCTGGGTGGATGGTATCATTGTACTGGATGCAGAAGGAAAGACGGACTGTGAATACAGCACGGACGAGTCTCTGGCTAATGAGATTACGGAGTATCTGCAAAAAGACATCATCATGGATTTTGCCGGATATGAAGAAAGAAGCTATTCGGAACGGTTTACCAGGGAAGATGGATCCTTTATTGACATTGCAGCCTGCGCCAGAAAAGATGCACCGGGTATTGTTGCAATCTATTATTATACATCTCCTGAATTTGCCAGAAACTATACACTGACGATACAAGGGCTTTTAAATGGTTATAGTATCCAGAAAGATGGAACGATTATTGTTGCAGACGATGGGATTGTTGTTGCCAGCAATGATGAGAGTCTGTTGGGACAGAATACAGCCGATAACGAAGTTGTTCAGGCAATGAAAAAGCATACAGACAGTCAGCACATTTATCATTTGAGGAAGGAAGGAACCGGATGTTATGGAGTCATGCTGAAGCAGAGGGATTATTATATCTATGAGTATCTTCCGGATATGGAAGTGTTCCGTAACCTTCCGTTAAGTGTGATAAGCGTTATTTTTCTTTATTTTCTGATATTTAGTATATTCTGGTTCTGGGCATACAGAACCAATCTGGCGCATCAGAAACAGGAACAGGGAAAAGATGAAAAATATAAAGCAGAACTATTGATTGCGGCAAAAAAGGCAGAAGCCGCCAATGAGGCAAAAACTGAGTTTCTTCAGCGGATGAGCCATGATATCCGGACTCCGATCAATGGAATCTGCGGCATGGTTAATATGGCAGACCATTATGCAGATGATATGGAGAAACAGACGGAATACAGGACAAAAATTAAAGAGGCATCCAATCTGTTGCTGGAACTGGCAAATGATGTTCTGGATATGAGTAGGCTGGAGTCGGGAGAAGTCGTTATGGAAGAAATTCCATTCAATCTAAGTAGTATTTTCAAAGAAGTGCTTATTGTGATCAAGCAGATTGCCGCAGAACAGAATATCCGAATTGTATGGGAGAAAAAAGAAATCATACACCGAGAGCTTATCGGAAGTCCGGGGCATGTGAAACGGGTGATGATGAATATCCTGTCGAATGCAGTGAAATATAACAGAGCAAACGGGTATATCTATCTCAGCTGCCGGGAAATTCCATCAGAGCAGACAGAAATGCCGACGATGGAATTTGTCTGCAGGGATACCGGAATCGGAATGACTGAGGAATTTCAGAAATATGTTTTTGAGCCTTTTGCACAGGAACATACAGGAAGCCGTACAAAATTTGCCGGAACAGGCTTGGGAATGGCGATTTCAAAGAAGCTGGTTGAGAAAATGGGCGGAACAATTAACCTTGAAAGTGAAAAGGGTGTAGGGACTACATTTGTGATCCGGGTTCCATTTCGGATTAATACAGACAGGAGCGGCAAAGTTGAAATCGAAAAAAAATCAGAAGTTTCTATACGGGGACTGCATATTCTTCTGGCAGAAGATAATGAGTTGAATATGGAAATTTCTGAATTTGTGCTTCGAAATGAAGGTGCTGACGTGACCAAAGCATGGAATGGGCAGGAAGCTGTTGAACGATTCAGAAAAAGCAGAGTTGGTGAATTTAATGTCATTCTTATGGATATTATGATGCCGGTCAAGAATGGATATGAAGCAGCAAGACTGATCCGGTCTTTGGACAGAGAGGATGCAAAAACAATACCGATTATTGCAATGACAGCAAATGCCTTTACAGAGGACAGAATAAGAGCAAAAGAAGCAGGGATGGATGAGCATGTTGCGAAGCCTGTTGATGCAGAATTACTGATAAAAGTAATTCATAACTTGGCAGGTATTTGAACGCAGATAAGCATTCCCCCGCTTTACAATTTAAAGGAAGGTGGAAAATCGTGATTTACATCACAGGAGATACCCACGGGAAGTTTGAGCGGATTGAGCAGTTTTGCGGCAAATTCAAAACAAGCCGTGAGGATATTTTGATTATTCTTGGGGACGCAGGTATTAATTTCTTTGGATGGGTAAAAGACCATGTAAAGAAAGAGTTTCTGGAAACCTTACCAATTACATTTTTTTGTGTTCATGGAAATCATGAGCAGAGACCGCAGACAATAGAAAGCTATCGGGAAAAATTATGGCGTGGCGGTGTGGTTTATTATGAAGAGGAGTATCCGGATCTGCTTTTTGCAAAGGATGGAGAAGTTTTTGATTTTAATGGAAAGCAGACTATTGTAACGGGCGGTGCATATAGTGTTGATAGAATGTACCGATTGATTCATGGGTATGGCTGGTGGCCGGATGAACAGCCTTCTGAGGAAATCAAGCAGAACGTGGAACAGAAATTGGATGAACTTAGCTGGAATGTGGATGTAGTGTTAAGCCATACCGTACCGTTAAAATATGAACCGACGGAAGTCTTTTTGGAAGGATTAGACCAGAGCAAGGTGGATAGAACAACAGAGGAATGGTTGGATAAAATTGAGGATAGACTTAATTATCAGAAATGGTACTGCGGTCATTATCACACCGAAAAAAAGGTGGATAAGATAGAAATTATGTTTGAAAATATTAAAAAATTTTAGTGGATTCCGAAAACAACTTGAACTAAAAAAGTTCAAGTTGTTTTTTTTGTGCATAATGCACAAAGAGGAAGGAGAGGAAAATGACAAACCGAGAGTTGTTCAGAGTAAGCAAAAAGAGATTATGTGAATTAACCAGTCAGTATTACGAGCCGGTAACATTGAAAGAGGTAGCATATGAAAAAGTTTCCAAGCACTTTGGATATTTTCTATTTTTTATGAATCAAAATCAGCATGAGGTAAAAGTGTATTTTGACAGATACAGAGATACAAATATCCTTCGGATTGAGTGTAGGCAAGAAGCTTTTGAGAAAATGTATCATCCATCTGATCAAGAACTTATAACCTTCGGATTGATTAGAAAAGAAAAGTATGAGCAACTCTGCAGATGTGCATAAGGGGGGAAAAGCATGTATGATCGGGCGAAAGAACAACAAAAAGAAATTGCAACAATAAAGGAGAGAACCATACACCTGAATCTTTCAGATGCAGATTGCAAGAGAATCTCAACGTATGCAGCCAAAGCAAATATCACAGTATCACAATTACTGGAAAGTTTTATCGGAGATCTGGTAAATGGGACGTATACCAATGGAAGTGATGAAAGAGATTATGCCCAAGAATGGTTTGAACGCTGTGGTTATGGCATGAATTCTGAGAAAACATTTTTAAGGTATATATTGGAAGAAGGGGCTGATGTGGAGTTTTTGCTGAATGGTTTAGAAGGTATAAAGAAAAGTAAAGAACTGATACAAATGCTAACAGAGGAGTTACAAAAAGAAATTGACCGTCAGCGAGAAAATCCTGAATATCAATACGAATGGGCAGAAGAGGATAAAGAATGTATTCGAACGGAGCAGGAAGAGTTGGATGCAGCGATTCTGTCTGTGAAAGAGTGGTGGGAAGAGTATCAGGCATGGAAAAAGCAAAAAAACTGGTGGGATGTTGGAGAAGATACTGCGGAACGAACATTTGATGAAGAACTGACAATCATCCAGGAATGGTGGAATACATACCGAAGTCTTTTAGGAACTGAAACAGAATAAGTAAGATGTTCCGAAATTCGGAACATAAGATATGAGGAGAAAATACATGATAAAAATTTTATACGAAGACAGAAAAATTATTGAAGAAATGTACAATAGTCAGATGCCGATTAACAGGATTGCGGACAGGATAAATGTTGCCAGATCTACACTTTATCGAGAATTGCGAAGAGGAGGGGTGACAGAGCCATCCGATTTGTATTCTGCTGATTTGGCACAGAAGAATACGAAACAGAGGAAATGGTTTTGAACAGTAAACGGTAGAAGTGAGAGAAAGTCGGAGTGTCAGGCAAATGAAGATAAGCGAGGAACGGATTAAATGGGTATTACGTGATTATGAGGGTGTTCTGAAATACTGTGATGCCAGGTATGCGAATTATCGTAGAAGTTATATCTGTGAGAAACAGGAACTGCAAAATTTTGTACTGCCAAAGATAGACTTTGAACCACGGAGCAGTAGTGGAGGGGACAAGCGAGATTTATCGGATTTATATGAAAGCTGGACGGAACGCCAGAAGAAGTTTCAAAAGGAACTGATCAATCTGATGTTTGAAGTCGAAAAAGAGCGAGAGGAAATACATCGTATCTGGCTGTGTTTTCAGATGCTGCCTAAAAAAGAATATGAAATTTTGCAAAAGCTGTATGTAGACCACCGTCCTTACAAAGAAGTAGAACTGGACAGTGGGATCAGTCATCGAGCCTTTGAAAGGATCAGAAAACATGCAGTCGAATTGATCCAGAAAGCCTATGAAAGCAAATGGAAAAAAGAAAAGTTGTTGGTTTATGCAAAAAATGAAAAAGAGCACAGACTGTTGATCAGCACATTATAATATGCCATTTTCAGAAAAATAAATAGTGCAGAAATAATACGGGGATCTTCCATCCCCGAACCCCTGGAATCCTTGTTATAACAGTAATAGAAAAAATTATTACCGTTATAACAAGGCTAAAAATGGGATGTTTTAATTTTCCGAATTCTGCAAATTATGGCATCAAATAAAATGCGTTGTAACACACAGACAGCAGAAGATAGAAGAGGAACCCTATCAGCAGATGGACTTATCCAGTTTTATAGATACGGGGAAGAATCATGTTCCGGATTTCGGAACAAATAAAGGATAAAAGAAAGGATGTTCCGAAATTCGGAACAAAAGGTGAAGAGCATGAAACGATTTGTGATCGGAAATTTAAAGGGCGGCGTTGGGAAAACAACAACAGCGGTGAATCTGGCATACAGTATGGCAAAGTTAGGCAAAAAGGTTTTAGTTTTGGATGCAGATCCTCAAACCAATCTGACCCCGTTTTTTATCAAAGTAAACGCAAACGGACACACGATCAAAACAGTGCTGCAACATCCAAACCTGGTGCGCAGTGCCATTTACCGGACACGATATGCAAACATCGACATCATTAAAGGGAGTACAGATTTAGTAGAAAATGATGCATATGATACCAATGCTCTTTTGAAGGCACTGATGCAGATTCAGGATCGATATGACGTTTGCATTATGGATACCAGACCGGCCATGGAATTGATTACGACAAGCGCACTTTATGCGGCAGATGTCCTGATCACGCCGGTTTGTCTGGATAAATTTTGTCGGGACAACCTCCTTCTGGTAGAAGATAAATACCATCATTTACAAGAACAGGGGGTGGGCGTAGAATGGAAGATCTTTGCAAATAAAGTGGAAAATAAGCGGGCACAGAAGCATACCTACATCGACATGGTGGAACGGCATTGCTGGCCGTTTATGGAAACCTGTATCAGTAAGGGGGCTGTTGTGGAAAATGCACTGGAATACTATAAGCCAGTTATGAAGCACCGTTCCAAAAGTCAGGTGGCACTTGATTTTATGGATCTGGCCATGGAGTTACAGGAGGTGTAAGGGATGGCAAAGATCAGTAATATTTTCAAAGAAGAAACAAAAAAAGCAGACTTACATCCCAAGAGAGTTACCCATTGGATTCATTATACCAAGCTGAAAGATAACCCTGCCCAGTACCGTTATGGAAAAACGATGCAGGAGCGGGAAGAACTAAAAGAGGAAGCCCTGGCGGATCTGATTGAAGCGGATGGGGAAGTGATACAGGATCTTCTGGTTAGAAAAATTGACACCGATGAATATGAAATCATTGCCGGACATCATCGAAGAAACGCCTGTAAGATTCTAGTGGAAGAACGGAATCAGGAAAGTTATGCCATGCTTCCCTGTATCATTCGGAACCTTTCAGATGTACGGTCTGAATTTACCTGCTATTCCTCCAATGGATATGCAGCAAAAACGGATTATGAAATTATGTGTGAACTGGAAGGAATGAGTCATCTGTTGAGGACTTATCCGGAAGAATTTCCGAATCTTCCAGCGGGAAGGCTTGCAGATAAGTTGGCAGCGCAGCTGCAGATGTCCAAAAGCACAATTGGAGAATATCGGACGATCGCAAATAATCTGGGAGAAAAGGGGATGCAGGCCTTTCAGGCAGGGAAATTGAAAAAGAGTGCAGCTGTGGAACTGGCAACCTTACCGGAAGAAGAACAGGAAGAACTCTTAAAACAAGGGATTGTAAATCACAAAGAAATTAAAGTCTACAAAAAAAGTAAGGACATTCCGAAATTCGGAACAATGGAACTTCCACTCCTGCAGTTTGAAACCGAACAGGAATGGAAAGATTTCTTACTGCAATATCCAAGCTGGACAGTTGTAAACAAAAATAAAATGACAGAAGAAACTCTTTATGAATACAGACTGGTCAATGGAACAAGGATTTTGGTACGGGAGTTTCCTTATACATCCGGAGAGGAAACCATTTCCTGTCAGGAGTGGTATCTGTGGAGATCAGAAATCCGGCATTTCCGGAATGCACGAGTAAGGCTGGAAGATGTTATAGATTATATGCAAAATGAAAATGAGTGAAGTAATGCTGTTCCGAAATTCGGAACAACAAAATAAGAAGAAATGGAAAGGGAGAATATATGAAGCTTGGTGCAACCATGGTATTTGCGTTAGTTATAGCGTTTTTTGCGGCTCATTCATTTACATCATTGTTTGAGCAAGAATATAAACTCACTTTTAGGCGATCAGTGATTCTATTTTGTGGATTATTTGTATTACTCTTTCTGTTAATTAGTTTGGCACTTTTGTTTTTAACGGAATAGTATTGTTAATATTTTAGATGCAATTACCACAACAGCAATAAAAAGCCAGGTTTAAAAGAACTAGAAATTTTATGATTTGTTAGAGAAAAGATGAAGTAGGCACAAGTAATACTGTTCCGAATTTCGGAACAGCAACAGAATAAGGAGAAAAAAATGAGAGATCCATTGTACCTTTATGGAGATGAACCGTATGAGGAGAATGAAAATGTAATACTGATTCCAAAGGAACTGGTATTTACAGAAGCATTTGCAAAGCTACCCGGAGACGCACAGATCTTATATTTTGTAATGTTGGAGTATCTGAATGATGCAGAAGAGAAAGGATGGATTGATGAAGAAGGAAAGCTCTATATTGAGTTTCCAATCCAGGAGATTATGAATCTGCTCCATTGCAGCGAAAGAAAAGCAATCCGGTTATTGGAAGAATTGGATGAACAAAAGGGGCTGGGGTTAATCAAGAAAAAAACACAGGGTGGCAAGAAACCAAACAGGCTGTATTTAAAGCCACTTGCAAAGGTGTTAAAAGAACTGAAAGAAAAGTAATGTTCCGAAATTCGGAACGGAACAGGAGCAGATATGGGGAAACTATCAAAGCACACGAGAAAAAGACTTTTCAAATTATTGGTAGCAATAGGGATGTTCGGTCTGATGGCAGTATGGGATCGTGTAATCCCACAAAATACAGCATGGAAACTGGCGGTCAGTATGCTGTTAGGTGGTGCGGGTCTTTTTATAAGTATCCGGCTTTTGAGCAAGCCTGACGTACAAGAGAAACAACAGGGAAGAGAGGAATAAGGCATGAAACGACGACTGTATTATTATGGGGAAGATGTTCTGAGTAAATCTTTTTTGATTTTGCCAAAGGAACTGGTATTTACCAAAAGTTTGGCAAATATGTCTGCAAAATCTAAGATTTTATATTGTGTGCTCAGGGAGCGTTTGATGTTGTCTGCAAGAAATAACTGGACAGACGAAAATGGAAGAATCTATATCATCTATTCCATCGAAAAAATAGCAGAAGATCTGTTTTACAGCAGGGCAACGATCATGCGTATGATGGACGAACTAGAGCACCTTGGACTGATAGAAAGACGGAAGCAAGGACTTGGAAAACCCAATTTAGTGTATCTTTGCAATTCTGAGACTATCGCAGAATTATTGTCCGGAGCAGACATTGAGATTGAGGAATGGGAACAGGGAGAAACAGAACATCGATTGACCTGTCAGATTTGCAACCCAGAACATACAGCTATCGAAGAAGTGACAGAAACAGTGGAAACACAGGAAGAACCAGTTATTTTGGATGTGACCTGTCAGATTTGCAACCCGGAGGAAAGTAGAATAGAACAGCAAGAACAGATAGAATCCGAAGATCGTGCAACCGATCAGCAGTATCAAAACTGGCAGTCCCAAAACCAAAATGACCCGATGACCTGCCAGATTTGCAACTTCCAGAAGTATCAGGATTGCAACTCTAATAATACTGAGTATAAAAAGAATAATAGATATAAACATCTATCTATCATGTATACAGTAAATCATTCAAGAGTACAGGATCGATGGATGGATCGAGACTGTGTAGAAGCATTTTTCCGGAAGAAGTGGGAATATGATGTTTTGCTGCAGGACGGAGCAGATGCAGACTTGTTGTCAGTACTGCTTGCTGTAGCAGTGGACACGTGCAGCCGAAGGAGTACCACAATTCATCGATTTGGGAGACGGGAATATACAACAGCAGAACTGCGGGCACAATTTTCCAAACTGACCATGTCACATATCCAATATGTGTTATATTCCCTGGGGCAGACTACCACCCGGATCCACAATATCCGAGCCTATCTTCTGACCAGTCTGTATAATGCGCCGGATACCATGACCTTTTATTACAGCCGGAAAGTCTACGAAGATTTGGGGTATCAGCCGGTTTCAAATTTTGGAAACGATGATAAATCGGATCCGTTCCGAATTTCGGAACATGCCATTTTTGCCAGGAGTACAATCAGGGAACAGTATGCGTGGAGGTGAAAAGGATGAAATGTCCATTTTGTGGATCCGACAGAGGGTATTACCAGATCGAAAGAGTACATAGAGCTTTGCTGTTTAATTTTGACGGTAAACCGATCGGGGGAACAGAAGATGTTACAGATTATGCAGGACGCAGGAAACAGTGTATCGATTGTCACAAGATACTTCCAAGGAAGTTATTTGAGTGAATGAAGGAAATGAATAATCATTGTGCCGAATTTCGGCATATGTGGAGGTGACAAGAGATGGATGTAATTTTAATAGCAGTTTTTCTCATTACAGTAGTTCAGGGAATAAAATTTTCGATGTATAACGCAAGGGAAGAAAAAGCATTCGAAGCGAAAGAATATACGATTGTAGGAATAAGCCTGCTATTCTTATTGTCTGTAATAACAAAATAATTAACGCTTAATACTTCCACGGAAGTTATTTGAGGAAACGGAGTGAGAAAAATTTGAGCAAAAAAATTGAACTAATACATATCAAGCCCTGGGAACGTGACCAGTATCCGGATTTTAAATCTAAGACAGAGCTAAAGAAACAGAAATTGATGCCGGGCTATCATGTGAAACCAAGAGCTATTGTAGAACGGAAAAAATATGAGGATTATTACCTCTACGATATAAATAAAACAATTCCATTTCATGAGCCTAAAAAGGAAAAAGCCAGAAAAAATGCGGAAAGAAAACGCAGAGATAAGGAACGCACTTGTCAAAGCTGCGGAAAGAAATTTTCGTATAAAATGATCTGCAATAATGAAATACCATTCGCCCGAGAAAAGCGATTGTGTGCAGATTGCTATTTTAAAACATTTCAAAAACATAAAAATGGAATTGTGTACGATTTAGAAACAACCGGATTATCTGCAGAAGTAGACGAACCTCTGTCTATGTGCATTATGAACTTGCAGGGAAATGTGTTGTTTGAGCACTATTTTAAACCGGAACACACAGATTCATGGCCAGCAGCCGAAGTGATTCATGGCATCACGCCGGAAATGGTGGCAAATGAAAAACCAATCTCTTTCTACAAAAATGAGATTCAGAGTATTTTTGATCATGCGGATATTCTAATTACATACAATGGATTGTATTTTGATAATTCGTTTTTAAAAGCTGCGGGCATCAAGTTCCCAGAAATAATGCAATTTGATGTGATGCGTGAGTATGCCTGGCTGATACATGATTGGGATGAATATCATCAGGGGTGGCGTTGGTGGAGACTGATTGATTGCGCAGCGTATTATGGCTATGAGTTTTCGGCTCATGATGCAGCCGAAGATGTAAAAGCAACGCTATATTGTTACAAGAAGATGGTTTTTGGGAAGAACTAAGCTGGCTGTTATGTTCCGAAATTCGGAACAGGAAGGAGAATGTATGGGAAGAATAGAACCAGAAAAAGAGATAGAAAAAGTTGTCATTTGTTATGAGGATGGAGAAGAAAAAGAAATGAAAAAAGGATTCTTTTGTGAGATGCAGCCAGGTGAGGAATGTCTGAATCTGACCTTCCACATGTTCCAGGTGGAAGGAAAAGAACTGGTATGCATCATAGAGGGGATGATGGAGTTGGGAGACCGTCTGGGAATGTTCTCACCAACAAAAGAAACACAGGAAGGAGAAAAGGAAAACCGTGAAAGAAAAAGAAGTTAGATGTACTCCGGAAGAATTGAAAGAACTGATAGAAAATCTGGAAGAAGGGCAAATCCTGGAGGTGACATTTGATGGGGAATAAAGGATTGGACGTCGTGCAGGTGAAACTGGTTATGGATAAAACCTTGTACAGTGAAGAACAATTATCCTCTCCGGATCAGGTCGTACAGTTTATGAGAAAAGAGCTGTCAGAGTATGACAGGGAAGTATTTTGCATTTTGAACTGTACAACGAAAAGCCAGGTAATCAACATGAATATCGTAAGTATGGGAACGATCAATGAATCCCTGGTCACAGGACGGGAAGTGTTTAAAAGTGCAATCCTTTCCAATGCGAGCTATGTCATTCTGTTACATAATCATCCGTCTGGTGATCCGCAGCCGAGTCATCATGATTTTCTGGTCACAGCAAAATTGTGCGCTGGTGGAAATATTTTAGGAATTGACGTGTTAGATCATATCATTGTAGGTGGACGTACAGGAACGTATCATTCTATGGCAAAGGAGGGAGAACTGGAAAATTTGCAGACAAAACTATTGGAACCGGCAAAAGCTGTAGCAGAACCTCTGTTTCAGAGGGCTGGTAAAGAAAAGCACAGAATCAGAAGGAGATGAGAACAGAGCTGTTCCGAAATCCGGAACGTTCCTATGCAGCGGAAAGAAAATGTCATATACTGAAAGCAAAAAGGAGAGGCGTATGACAAATCGAAACCGCAATCGAGGGAAAAACAAAGTAACAGATCGAAAAGTGGAAATGAAAGAAAGGGAGGAAAAGGTGCTGCCAATCATATCAATTATTTCAGTAGTCGTATCCGTGATGGCATTAGTCATTTCAATCATAGGGTTAAGTTATTCTGTATTCTACGAACAAAAAGAATACGAATATAAAAGAGAACCGGAATTGGACATGAGCTGGGTGCCTGTTTTTCGAAAATCTGCCGAAAGTTTAAATCTGGATATTGGGATACAGGAGATTTGGGTTCATATTGTCGATGAAAACAATCTGGATGAAGTGTATCTGATCCGTGCAGACCGAAGGGTGAGTAAGTTGACAGTAGAAAAGCAGGATCTATGTATTCAACTGGCAAAGGACATGAAGGAATACTTTTCAGAAAATAGTCCCGATTTGATCACAAGCACACATCAATACCACTACCAATACATTGTTCTTAAAAATTTAGATGGAAGTACCCGTTTATATCTGGTGTATGTAAAGAACAATGGAAACATGGCAGAGTTCCAGGCAGTTTCAGAAATTGAAATATATGGTCTGAAAAATGGACATGAAGATGATCCGGTATATGAAGGGGAAAAGATGATGGCAGAGCAGTATGAAGAAATTACGGAATACCTGAAAAAATACGGTTTCTAGCATCTTGGGAATCAATGTGTTAGACCATGTCATTGTAGGTGGATGTACAGGAAAGTATTATTCCATGGCAAAGGAGGGAGAACTGGAAAATTTGTAGACAAAACTACTGGAACCGGCAAAAGCTGTAGCAGCCCCCCTGTTTCAGATGGCTGGTAAAAAAAGTACAGAATAAGAAGGAGAAGAGAACAGAACTGTTCCGAAATTCGGAACGTTCTTATGCAGAGGAAAGAAGATGTCATATACTGCAAGCAAAAAGGAGAGGCATATGACAAATCGAAACCTTAATCGGATGAAAAGCAAAGGAACGAATAAAAAAGTAGAAGTGAATGATGGAATGATGGAAAAAGAAAGCAACGAAAAATTGAATACGACACCGCAGATGGGGGCGGATTGCTTGCCATTTCATCGAATGTATAGAAAAAGTAAATGCCATTTCCGAGAGGAAAGATAGTAACACTCGACTATCCGTCCGACAAAGGGAAAAGAGCCCGATGTTTCAGAACCCTTTTCCTCGCCCTTTTCTACGAATGTTTCCATTTGTCACGCAACTTTGCTTGCAAGTATTGTTTTTGACATATCCAGTTAGACCCTCATCAATTATCGGAAATTGGCCGACTTAAAAAAACAAGGCTAGTATAACTTCCTGCAAAGTTTTTTTCCGTGTGGCTCCAATATAGCTGATAATCGGTCTCCGTTTTGCTCAAATATGCCCATCCTGTCATTTTATCCGGAGAATCAGCAGAATATGACATAAAGTGGTTTTTATCTTCTACGGTATAGTTGATGATGGTATCAGATACATATTCGGGAAATAAGCTTTTAATCGCATAGGTTCCATTGTCAAAATATTCTCTACTTGGATTTCCTTCATAGTCGGTCGAAGCATACCATTCACCAAGAAGCAAGTCTGTGGACAAAGCCAATGGCTCAGCTTTTGTGTAACTATCATAGTCCAGTTGGAGCGTTCCATCTTCCTCAAACTGGGCATTCAGATTGTCCTTACTGCCGTCGGCTTTGGTGACAGAAAGTTCACTTCCCGATAACACTTGATACTTCCCTTGTTGTATCCCGTCCGCCGTATACTCAATGTACAGTCCATCTTGTGTGAACTCGATGGGAGAGCGAGAGTCTGTGTACCAATACCCGATCAGGCTATCTTCCAATTCCTTTAACTCTGCGGCAGCCTGTTCCTCCGCCGCAATGCGTTCAGCTTCTTTGCGGACATCTCTGGCAGTTTGGGCTTGATCGGCTGACTTGTAAAAAGTACGAGGAATTTCACTATCTCTGTCATAATAGCAAAGAATCATTTGTCCGTCCTCTTGCTCAATTTTTAACTTGTGCGTCCCGTCTAAAGGGCCGACCATAACCACCGTGTTTTCTTCAACGAAAAACTCACCAGTACTCAGCCAAGAGCCATCCGTATATGTATTATCCTTTTTCAGCAATAGGACTGACTCATCATCTTGGTCAGAATACCAAGTGCCGACCACAGAGCTATTTTTCGAACTGCAACCAGTAAACATACACAGGAGCATAATGCTTGCCAATATAATAGGTATCGCTTTTTTCATTTTATCTGACTCCTTTCATGGATATATAGTTATAGTTTATCATAGTGATAGCAAAATTGAAAATAAAAATTGAAAACAAAACTATACATATTAACCTTAAATAAAAATGAGTAATATTCGCAATAGTACGGTTTCTAGCTCTTAGAAACATGAGTTTTAAAGAACTTGAATAATATACAATTTCTGATAAAATATAAAAAAGGAGAGTAGAAATGGAACAAAATCGTATGAAACAGAACGTATATAAAATGCTGTTTACGGTAGGTATTGGTGGTATTTTTTCGTGCTATTTGCTCGAATTAAGCAGAATAAAATTACTTCCGCTTTCCGAACAGTTACAACGAAGTATCGCATTAGGAAACATACCGGAGATACATATTTCATCTTTAGAGATAATGATTTCTTTTATCAGTGTATTTGCAATCTTATCAGCTCCATTTTTTATGGAGGGAGGAAAGAAAGCAGGGAAAAGGTGTCTTATACTCTTGTGTTTTCTATTTATTGACTTCTGTAGTTTGATATCTGTAATTGTCAGGGGGGAACTTTTTCATATATATATTGTGGTTGTATGGGTTTCTTCTATTTACTTTGTATGGATGTGTTTTGAAATTCTAGGGGTGTTATATCGATGGATGAAGACAGAATCAGCAGGACAAACGATTGATGTGGTAAAACTGACATTTCTATGGACAATTATAGCATTTATACTTGGAAAGGTATGGTAACAGATGACGGCAATTGCAAAAGTCAAAATAGCCTTAAATATAGTATTGGAAATTACAGTAATCATATATACTTTCTTTTTAAAGCATTATAACGAGGCTCTAAATAAAATACGGGAACAGTATGAAAATGTTTTTCTTCAAGCGTGGAATGTAGTAGCAGAAGAACGGTTTTGGGGATACTTCATTGTAGGGGCAATCTTAGCAATCGTATTGGTTGTGGTATCTAGGAAGAATTATAGAAGTCGCAATGAGTTAGAAAAAGTATGGATCATTTTGATTGTGTTAAATATGCTTCTCTTAATTGAACTGATGATCGTATACTCAAATCCGGTTTTTACATCGCTGGTTATTTGTGTCATTGGAATAATAATTTTAGGAGAAGGTATGGGGAACTAAAAAGCTACTGTAGAATTATTGTAAGGAGACGGTTTTATGTCATACTACGTATCTGGCTATTATCAAGAAAAGGCAATTCTGAAAAAAGATGGGCATTTGTTTTTTATACAATGTGAGGAAGCAGACGCACCTACAGGCACAATGGTGGAAGGAAATGCAGCAATATCGATCGCAGAACTTCCAGAAAAGGAACAACAGGAAATTCTTCAGATCTATGCCAGCTGAGGGGAAGGAAATGATGCAGGATAAATTTTTCATGGAACAGCAGGACAACCTGTTTTATGCGAAAAGGAACATTGTAGATAGTATTTATTCTCAGTCGAAACTGGAAGGCATTGCAGTCACATTTCCAGAAGTGCAGGAAATCTATGAGGGACGCAGTGTTGCAGGATTGAGTGTAGAAGAACTTATAAAAATCAATAACCTAAAGCATGGATGGAAGATGATGTTTGCTACTGTGAATGCACCATTTGATTTTCAATATATACAAAAACTGAATCAGAAAGTCGGAGAAGGGATCGTGATACATGCCGGAAAATTGAGAAATTCAGATGTCAGTATTGGTGGAACATCCTGGAAGCCAGAGATTCCAATTTATGAAAAAATAGAATCGGAGATTCAGGCGATTATGAATGCAGATCTGTCCGTGACTGAAAGAGCGATTACGATCATGCTTTATATCATGCGTTCCCAGATGTTTTTTGATGGAAATAAGCGGACGGCGCAGCTTGCAGCCAATCAGATCATGATTCAAGGCGGTGCGGGTGTTCTCCGTATTCCGGTAGAGTGTCAGAAGAAATTTTTTACAAAGCTGATTGGATATTATGAAACAGGGAATATGAGAGAAGTAAAACGCTTTGTTTATGATACATCCATTGATGGATTTGTAAAGAAACAGATAGAACAACCGGAAATATCTGCAGAGATGTTCCGGAAAGCGGTTCAGGAAAAACGATTCTGGAAGTAAAATTTGCGGGCGCAGGGTAACCTAAAGTAACGTAAAGTAACCTAGAATGCACCTTGCAAAGGTGTTATACTAAAATTGTCAGAAAAGGAGATCTCAATGGAGACAAAGGAATATTATGAAATCAATCTTCCGGGATATCTGCAGCATGATCTGGATGCCATGAAAGAAGGAAAATGGCCGTATGACTGTTTGTGGGGAGAATTGTATGGTTCCATCAATTGTGCATTTATAGATGGAGATATTACAGAAGACCATGCCTGGTATTTGCGGGAAAAATATTTGGACATGAAAAAGGAGGGAGTATGATGATTGATTTTACAGGATGTCAGATTGATCCATTTCGTGCATACGATGGAGCGAATGGATCGAAGATCTGTGTACTGTATCAGGGAGAACGCTACATGATCAAATTTCCATCTTATGCCAAACATAACCCACAGATGCATTATTCTAATGGCTGCCTCAATGAGTATCTTGCAAGTTCTATTTATCAAAGTTTGGGAATAGAAACGCAAGAGACTTGTCTTGGAATTTATGAAGGTAAAGAAGTCGTTGCTTGCAAAGATTTTTGTGCAACAGGAGAAAGAATCCTTAATTTTGGAATGGTGAAAAATCAGTGTATTGACAGTGTGCATGGGGGATATGGAACGGAGTTGGAATCTGTATTAGCAGCTATTGATATGCAGCAAATTTATGATCCAATCGTATTGAGAAAACACTTCTGGAAAATGTTTGCTGTAGATGCATTATTGGGGAACTTTGACAGACATAATGGGAACTGGGGTGTTATTGTAAATGAGAACACAATGGAAGTCAGAATTGCTCCAGTTTACGACAATGGTTCTTGCTTGTATCCACAGTTAACAGATGAGCAGATGGAAGCAATTATGAAGGATTCAAAAGAAGTCGAGAGTCGATTATATGTTTTCCCGAACTCTGCATTAAAAGAACAGGATAAAAAAATCAATTACTTGTCTTTTTTAAGCACAACGAAAGATAAGAATTGTATGGAAGCGTTGGAATATGTGCAACAACATTATGATAAAGAAAAAATTGGAAAAATTATTATAGAAGCTCCGATCTCTCAGATCAAGAAAGAGTTTTATCTGTTTATGATCCGGGAAAGAAAAATAAAGATTCTTGATAAAGCAATGGAATTACAGATGGAACAGAAGAAAACAGAAAGAGCGATTCCAAAGAAACGAATTCGGCTTTAAGGCGGACGCAGGGTAACCTAAAGTAACGTAAAGTAACCTGGAATGCACCTTGCAAAGGTGGTATACTAAAATTAGAAAAGTATAGAAAAGGAGCGAAGAGGAATGAAAGAAATGTGGAAAAAATACAAACGACAGATCCAGATTGGTGGGGGAATCTGTTTGATCGCAGCATTGGGGATCGGCGGATATGTAGCAGCGAATCAGGATACCACTGTGCAGACAAAGGTAGAGACAAAACAGGAGGCAAAGTCCTCCAATCAGAAGATTGCAAAAACGAATTCGAAAGATACAGCTTCTGCGAAGAAAACGGATCCGAAACAGGATACTGGAAAAAAGGAAGAAACCAAGTCTGAAAAGACAGGGGAAAAAGAGGAAACCATAGCAAAAAAGTCAGAAAATTCTGACAATAAGAAATCGGCAGAAAAGTCGGATAAGAAAGAATCGGTAAAAGCAGAGAAAGAAACAGGAAAAACAGAATCTTCTTCCAAACCGGAGCAGAAACCGAGTCAACCGGAATCCAAACCAGAACAGAAGCCCAACAAACCACAGACGAAACCGGAGCAGAAGCCGAGTCAGCCGGAATCTAAGCCAGAACAAAAACCGAGTAAGCCGGAACAGAAGCCGAGCCAGCCAGAGTCGAAACCAGAAAAACCACAGCATACCCACACCTGGCAGGAGAAGACCCATACAGTCAATCATCCGGAAGTGGGACATAACGAGCAGTATGTGGTAAAAGAAGCCTGGACAGAAACGGTAACAGAAGATGTCTATGATCCATGGGAGTGCTGCAACGTCTGCGGAGCGGACTGTACAGCGGATCCATCCGGCCACATGAAACAGCACGCCTTAGCAGGAGAAGGTGGAGGACGCCATACAGAGTATTACAAAACAGTGACGAGAACGGTGGAACATCCGGCAGAGTATGGAACACGCTATGTAGTCGATACTCCAGCCTGGACAGAGACTGTCAGTGATGGATTCTTCTGTACTGGATGTGGAGCAAAGAAATAGCAGGGAGGAGTACATATGGCAGAGAAAGAGCGAATGCAGCCATTCTGGTATCAGGGGAATCTGATTGATCCCAATGAAGAACTGCCGTTTCCCTTAGAGCAGTTGGAAGCGGAGAATGCCTGGAATGACATGTGGGAGGCTATGACAGAAGAGGAACAGGATGCTTATATGAAAGCGGAGTTTGGAACAGAACAATAAACAGAAGACAGGAAATAAAAAAGAACATTCGAAAGAGTGTTCTTTTTTTGCACCCATTTTGAAGGGAGGGAGCAAAAATGAGACGATATCGGAACCGAATCCGGATTGCGGATTCTTCCTAACAGGAACTATTGCAGGAAGAACAAAAAGAAAAAAGGAGGGAAACTTGCATGAAAAAATGGAAACGGATCCTGTCTGCAGTTCTGGCGGTCTTGCTGCTGTCAGGAAGTATGCCTGTATGGGCGGCAGAGACAGTGGATCCAGACGAACAGGCAGGAGACATCCAGGAACTCAAAGAAAAGCTGGAAGGACTGATCCCCGAAGAAGAGCTTGGGAAGTATACAAAAAAGGAACCAATCGGAGAGGCACGTGTAGAAGGGGAAACACAGGATCGGAGCAGCTTTTTTTCGGCAGTGGGATCACAGGCAACGATCCGGCCGGGGACACCCCATGCTTACGGCTCCTGGAATACAACGGAATTTAGTGTACAGACGGAAACGGGTACCCATTTGGGATACTGTGCAGAACCAAACAGTCCCACTCCATCAGGCGTATTTCAGGTCTCAAAATTAGAGAATGACCTGATTAAGGCAATGCTGTTGGTCTCCATAGGTGGACCGGCATATGATGTCAGCAAGCCCTATTTTGAATCACCATCTGTGCAGGCGCACATTCCGGATATTTACGGATGCTGTCATGCTGTGATTGGCTACCTGTATGGCGGATATACCACAGGACTGAATTACAACCAGCTGGCATGGGTGTATAACATTTCCGTGGAACTGAAAGAACGGTGGGTAAAGGTTGTCCGAGATCGTGGTCTGATGGATCAGTATACCGCTTATGTTGCGTATAACGATAAACAGGATATTGTGTGGATTGAAAAAGATCAGAAAGGCAGTTTAAACCTTAAAAAAGAGTCGGCTAACCCGGAGATGACAGATGGAAACAGTTGTTATAGTAAGGAGGGTGCAATCTATGGTGTTTATAAAGAGCAGGCCTGCACCACAAAGATTGCAGATCTGACCACCGATGCGCAGGGAAACTCCAATACGGTGGAAGTGGATGCCGGTACCTATTTTGTCAAAGAGATTAAAGCCCCGAAAGGGTTTGTCTTGGATAAAAAAGTACATCCGGTTACCGTCACAGCAGGACGGACTGCGGTGGTGAAAGTGAAAGACCTTCCACAATTAGACCCGGTGGGAGTGCTGCTTGGAAAAATTGACAAAGAGACCAACCAGAATAAACCACAGGGAAGTGCCTCTCTGGAAGGGGCAGAGTTTACAGTAAAGTACTATAAAACAGAACCAACGGGAACACAGGATCCGGCAGAACAGGGAAAAACACCAGAGCGAACATGGGTGTTTCGAACAGATGAAGATGGTTTTTGCTATTATGATACGAAGTATTTAATATCGGGAAGCGAACTTTATTTAGGGGCTACCGGACTACCACAAATACCTCTTGGTATAATTACAATTCAAGAAACGAAAGCCCCAGAAGGCTATATTATCAACCCGGAAATATTTGTGATTCCGATTACCAGTAATAATGATGGAAGTGAGTTTATTTATACCTACAATGAGCCTAAAATTCCAGAAACCTTGCTGACACTGGATATCGTAAAAGTCTTAAAAGGAAAGGATACGCCAATCCAAGGAGTAGTCTTTCTCCACACGGACTCCAAAGGAAACCAGGAGGAAGTGACAACGGATGAAAAGGGACAGGCCGTGTTGAAGGGGCTGACCCGTGGCACCCATACCATTCAGGAGAAAAGCGTACCGGATGGGTATACCAAAAATCCAGGTGTTTTGAAGTTTTCGGTGGACGAAAATAATAAGATCACGCTGCTGGAAAATACGGCAACGGACAAAACCGGAAGTATGAAATTTAAGGTTCGTGAGGATGGAACTGCACAGCTTTCTGTAGAGGATGTATTAGCCCCCTATGAGCTGATCGTCCACAAGGTCAATGATCATGCAAAAGTGCTGGAAGGGGCAGAATTTACCCTCTATACAGATAAGGAGTGCAAGCAGGAATTGCAGAAAGCGACCAGCGGAAAAGATGGAATCCTGTGGTTTCAGGATCTGGAAGTGGAAAAGAAATATTATCTGAAGGAGACCAAAGCACCGGACGGTTACCGGATCCCGGTGAATTCGGACGGCACGGATATCGTGTATGAGATCTACACCAAGAGTGATCCGCAAAAAGATCTCTTTGAATATTATGTGAATGGGAAGAAGTATACAGATGCAACTGGAGACTTTGCAATCACGGGAACCAAAGCTGACCGGGAAGTAAATCTGAAAGTGGTCAATCCAGTGGGGATGAAGATGCCGGAGACCGGAAGTCCATGGACAGTGGGGATCCTTCTGACAGGACTTGGATTGATCGTGGCAGGATATGTGATGATGATAAGAAAGGGGAAACAAGAAGATGAAGAGAAGTAAAGTGTGGATGTTAGCAAGTATCTTAGCATTGGGTGGAATGAGTGTGAGTACGATCGGTACTCCGCTGTTGACGGTACAGGCTGCAGAAGAAGCAACCGTGGCAGCAAAGGAATATCACACCCAGGGCGGAATCGCCAACATGGGAAGCGGTACTGCCAATATCACCATCAAAGGGAATGAAGGACAGACCCTGGTAGGGAAGAAATTCCATGTATACAAGCTGTTCCTGGCGCAGAATGCACAGGGCATGGAATCCATCAATTACACGTTCAATCCAGCCTACGAACAGGCATTAAAGAACGTGGCAGCAAAGGCACTGTCTGTTCCGGTGGATGATGTGACAGAATATATGGTAATCGATTACATCCAGTCTCTGAACTCCTACAAAGTGGAAGGAGCGCAGACGGAACAGGAACTGGAAGGACGCTACAGCAAGTTTCGGTATTTCGTAGAGGATTTACGAGATGAAATCGAAAAACAGGGTGTGCAGTCCGAGGTGGTAAATGTAAAGGATGTAAAAGCTGACAATTCTGTCCAGCTGACAGGCTTAGCGTTCGGCTATTATCTGGTGGATGAAATTACGGATGTGGAAGGGACACACTCTGCAGGATCTCTTTGTATGGTGAGTACAGCAAACCCAACGGCAGAAATGCAGATCAAATCCGATTATCCAAGTGTGATCAAAAAAATCCAGGAGGATGATCTGCCCCAGAACATTCCGGATAAAAACGGCTGGAATGACATTGGGGACTATGAGATCGGGCAGACCGTTCCTTACAAATATGAGTCCAACATTCCAAACATGAACGGATACAAGACTTATTACTACGCATGGCATGACAAGATGGACAAAGCCCTGACATTCCAGCCGGAAAGTGTGAAGATCACCATTTCCGATGAAAAGGGGAAAAGCTACACTTTGAAAAAAGGGGAATTTACTGTGAACACCAATTCAGGAGGGGAAGATACTTTCCAGGTGGTTGTCCAGGATATCAAAGCAATCGTGGACAGACAGTTCCCGAATTTTAATGCGAAACAGGAAAATACCTATGGACAGAAAGTGACGCTGACTTACGAGGCAACGTTGAATGATCTGGCGGCCAACGATACGGGACGTCCAGGCTTTGAGAATGATGTGCGGCTGGAATTCTCCAACGATGCGGACAGCAATAACGAGGGCAGTACCGGATTTACCCCATGGGATACGGTCGTCTGCTTCACCTATCGGATTGACATTGTGAAAACCAATGACCATGACAAGGTGCTGCAGGGTGCACATTTCCGGTTATACAGTGACAAAGACTGTAAAAACGAAGTCTACGTGAAACAGGGGGATACAGGCTATCATGTGATCAACCGGGATTCTGCCGGAGGTACGGATCACACAGGTGGCAGCCAGCCACAGGATGCGGTGGAGATGGTATCCGGAGCGGATGGACAGGTGATCCTCATCGGTCTGGATCAGGGAACGTATTGGCTGAAAGAGACCAAAGCCCCGGACGGATACCGGTTGTTAAAAGACCCCATCGAGATCAAGATCATCCCAACCTATACGGATGACCGAAACAATTACATCAAGGGGCAGGGCGCTACGGCAGAAACCTTGAAGGAGCTGCAGGCAACGGCACATATCAAGAGCTTCTATGACGGGGCAACGGAAGAAAATGACCTGCAGCTGGAAACCGATCCGGAACAGGGAAATGCGAACCTGACCGTTGTCAACAAAGTGGGAAGCAAACTTCCGGTTACCGGTACTCCGGCAATGGCAATCCTCCTGGTAACAGGAGCCGGGCTGATGGCAGTGGCAGTTACAAAAGCAAGAAAGAAGGAATAAGGAATGCGGAAACGATGGGGAATCTGGGTGTTGTTTGTACTTGGATTCCTTTGTTGCTGTCTGCCCCTTCTGGCACATCTGTACAGTCAGAAAGAGCAGGAAAAGGTGATTGCAACCTATCAGAAGACCATCCGGGAACAGAAACGGGATGTAAAAGAACTACGGAAACAGGCAGAACATTACAACAGCATCCTCTACCAGACCAATGGGGCAGCCTTATCTGGGGAGGATGCACTTCTTTTGGGGGATGCGTCTTACGCATCCCTGCTGGATACGACCGGGACGGGGGTCATGGGAAGTCTGGATATCCCAAAGATCGGAGTGGAACTGCCGATCTATCATGGAACGAGTGAAGAAGTCTTATCGAAAGGGATCGGGCATCTGCAGGGAAGCAGCCTTCCGGTGGGAGGGGAATCTACCCACAGCATTTTAACCGGACACCGGGGACTTCCCCAGTCGAAACTTTTGACCCGATTGGATGAGATGGAAAAGGGAGATTATTTCTTTTTCCATGTCTTAAATGAAACCATGGCCTATCAGGTGACGGAGATCCAGGTGGTAAAGCCCGAAGAAGTCTCTATATTAAAGATCCAGGAAGGGCAGGATCTGGCATCGATCATTACCTGTACCCCTTACGGGTTAAACACACACCGCCTGATCGTAACTGGAAAGCGGGTGCCTTATGAGGCAAAAAAAGCAAACAGCATGGGAGAAGAACTGCCCTCTGCAAGGGAATTGGTGTTTACCCTGTTGCCGTTTGCGTTCTTATTATTATTCCTCCTGTATATCTGGAGAGAAAGGAGACGGAGAACACATGAAGCGAAATATGATGACAAGATTTAGTGCCGGATGTCTGGCACTGCTATTGACCTTTGGGAGCGTCTGCAGTGTGCAGGCAGCTCAGGAACCAGCAGAACCGAATACCGGGCAGGAGACACAGACCGGGCAAAGTCCAGAGCAGACGGTGCAGACGGGAAGCGTGACCGTCCAGCTGACACCGGGAAAAGAGGGAACCAGCGTAGCGGATGTGGAGTTTTTCCTGACGCAAGTAGGGGAGATCCAGGACAGCACCTATACGCTGCTTCCGGAATATGAAAACACAAAGATCGATTTGAATACGCTGACCACGGCAGAGCAGTTGGAGGAGGCTGCCAAAACGCTGGCAGAGACAGCCAAACAAGAACAGGGCAAAAAAACGGATGGAAACGGACAAGTCGTGTTTGAAAAACAGGAGTTGGGAGTGTATCTTTTAACGGCCAAAGACCAGCCGGGGTACGACCTGGTATCCCCGACCCTCTTAAGCATCCCTACCATGGAAACAGACGAAACCTTACATTACGACATCAAAGTGGAACCGAAGCACACCCCGAGACCAGCCGAGCATACGGCACCCCAGACCGGACTGTATGATGCCACCATTTGGTATGTAGCAGGGGGAGTCCTCCTTCTGGTGCTTGCCGGGGGACTGGTAATTGCAGCAAAACGACATGAGAAAAAGTAAGGGACTTTTGGGATTGGTCTTTTTGTTAGTGCTGCTGGGTGTGGGCTGCTTTTATCTGGCATACCGGGAACAGAAACCATTCCGGGAGATCAAGGTGAAAGGGGAAGCGCTGCAGAAACTGGTGGTACAAGAGACTGTCAGCCAGGAGGCAGATCCCATGGAACGTACGATCGATTTTGCAGCGCTGCAGCGCATCAATCCGGAAATCGTGGGATGGCTGTATGTACCCCAGATCGGGGTAGACAGCCCCATCCTGACGGGACAGACGGATACAGAATACCTGACCAAAGATTTTGAAGGGGCATACAGCCCACTGGGGAGTATTTTTACCTTTGCAGGAGCCAGGCTTTCGGACAGTCAGGTGTATCTGTTTGCCCACAACATGGCTTCCGGACAGATGTTCGGGAGCCTGAAACAATTTACGGATGCTGGGTTTTTGAGGGAACATCCGCAAGCCTATCTGTATACACCGGAGCGTGTCCGGAAACTGCAAATGGAAGACTGGACGTATCTGCAGGCGGATGATCCCTGCTTTTCCAGTCGGGAAAGTCAGGATGCTGCCAGAGTCGCGCTTGTGACCTGTGTGGGATATTTCCAGACCCCAAAGCGGCTGGCAGTGAATACAAAGGTAGTGGAAGAACGCACTGCCTTTTAGAAAGGAGTGCGAATCCATGAAGAAACGAAATAAGATGTTGCTGATAACCAGCATGGTTCTGGCTGCCTGTGGCAGCCTTTGTCTGGGACGTTCCCTGACGACTCTACCCGGAAAGGAATGCCCCCAAACAGAACAGGTGGAAGAATCCGAAACAAAGGATCCGGATTTCGAAGAAACCCAGGAACCCAAAAAGGAGGAGGAACCGGTTGTACCGGCACAAACAGTGCCGGTTCCTAAGACCGGGGATTCCTGGTGGTAAAAAAAGAAAAGGAGAGGTTGATGGAAATGGAGAAAACAATGGGAGTTCCAAAGCCGGAGGGATCTGGAACCGAACAGTATCTGGAAGAGATGCAGCGCATTTTTGCGGCAAGGGAAGAGACCTACCAGAAGCGGAAACAAGAGTATGAACAGAAAAGCCAGGAACTGCAGAAGATCCAGACCGAGCTTGGGAGACAATACCAAAGCCTGGAAGGACAGAAACAGGAGCTGGCATCTGCACAACAGAAGCTTTCAGAACAGGAAGTGGCACACAGGAAAGAACAGGAAGAGCTGCAGCGTGAAAAACAGGAATTTGCACAGACAAAGAAATTTTATGAAGGGCAGCAACAGGAGCTTTTGATGAAAAGCCGCCTGGAACTGGAGCAGCTGCGAAATGAACGAATGGAAGCGGAAGATCTGAAGCGGGAGTATGAATATAAGATCGGCCAACAGGAATGCGGAATCCCGCAGTCCCTTCCGGATCTGTCCGCATACGTGCCGAAACCGGAATACGAGGCAGTGAAACAGGAACGGGACGCTCTGTTCCAAGAAAAGACATGTTCCCAGCAGACACGATACGCAGAACAGGAAGAATTGGCGCAATTACGGGAGGAGAACCAACACCTGACTACCCAGCTGGAGCAGAAAGAGCTTCTGTTGAAACAATTGGGGGAGGAGAGAACCTCCTTGCTGAAAAAGCTGCTGGAATCCAAACAGGAACCGCCACAGGAGCCAGAAAAAGAGAGAGACGTGCTGCCGCAGGTGGAAACCGAACCGGATTCAGCGGAAGTAATCCCAGAAGAGATGGATGCATCCGAAGAGAATGAATGGAGACAGCGACCATTGCGGGTTTCCGTAAAAGAACAGGAGATTACCAGGGAGGAATTGACCGCAACGGTTTTACAGAAATATCTGCAGAACAACCATCCGGAGTTTGAGCAGCTGGAAATCCGGCATTCGGAGCAGGGCGAACAGCTTCATGGGGAAGTGGGAAAACTGTCCTATGCCTTTTTGTTTTTCGAAGACTTGATCCAGTTTGACATTTCTGCAAAACGCAAAGGCGGAAAGGAACTGGAAGAGAAATTAGAGCGGATCGGGAAAAAGGTGCCGGGGGTACAGTTCCAATATTCCAAGGGTGAGGGGCGTGTGTATGCCAGCGGATTTTTGACCAAAGAATTGACACCCAAACAGGCCATGAAACAGGTCTTTGAGATTGCAGACTATTTCCGAGGATAGGGTGTTCCGAAATTCGGAACAAGAAAGGAGTTATGATGTTTTATATTGTGATCGGAATCGTCCTGCTTCTGTTGTCGGCGGGAACCATTGTTGTCATGGTTCTGTTTGAAATCAGGGATCGTAGGGCAGGAAACATCCAACAGGGAAAAAGACTCCCGAAAAAGCCGTATTCCCAGGCGTTTTTGGATGCTGTTCCCAGAGCCTATGAATCTGCTGGTACATTACGGGGGATGCTGACGCTTTTGGTGGAGCAGTGTCCCAAAGAAAATGGACGGGCAAAAGCAGCCCTGGATTACCTGGAACACAGTCGGTACCAGGACTATGAAACGGCACTGGCTTATCTGTCAGATTCCAGTGCTGTTTGTGAAAAACAAATCAGTGAGGTGTTAAAGCGGGAAATTCAAAAGACAACCGCATTAACTTGTCACTAAGCACGGATGGTTCGTGCTTTTTTTGTACTCAAAATGAAAGAGATGTTCCGGATTTCGGAACAGGAAAAGGAGAATGTTATGAGAAGAAGTAATTGGAAATCTAAACTGGTCGTTGTGATCGCAGTGGTCATTGGAATTTTATGTGGATTAGCTGCCGCTTATGTTGTGAATCAGAAATTTGGTGCCGCCTATATTGGACTGGCATTTTTTATTACCATGCCATTGGTGGCAGGAATCTTAATGTTTTTGATGATCCGTGTGTTTCATATTGGAGAGTAGGAGGAAAAAATGATGAAACAAAACAAGATGCAGAATGAAAGAACAAACCAGAGGAAACTAGTGAACCCAACAAAAAAGGAATGGCGATGGCACGTGGCACAGTTCGGTGTGGGCTGTCTGCTCTTATTTTTTGCAGGAAACGTCCCGGTGTTTGCGGCGGGAAATGTGGACACATCCCAGATTACCGGAGGATTTGATGCCATTTATCAGGTAATCGCAGCGATTGTATCTTCGATCGGTACCATCTTTCTGTTGTGGGGACTGTTCGAGTGGGCGCAGTCCCTCAATACACAGGATGGTGGGGCACAGTCCATTGCCTTTAAGAGGATCGGAAGTGGTCTGGTAGCAACCCTGGCACCACAGATCATTACGGTCATCCGGACAGGACTGCCAAGCTAGGAGGTGATGGCAAATGCCAGGATGGGTAGAAGACCTGTTGAAGGAAATGTTCTATGGCCCGTTTTATCAGCTGGCAAAAGTCGTCTGGGATTGGTGCATCGGATTGAGCACGGGGGTCATTAGTCAAGACCCCCAGCACTTTTCCCCGGCCACTTGGAAATTTGTAACAGATACTCTGTATCCCTGGGCAATGGGAATCGGTTTATCCATGATGAATGTATTTTTCATCTGCGTATTTCTAAAAGCAGCCTCCAACTTAAAAGAAAATATCACGTTGGAACTGTGTATCGAAGGGATGATCCGGCTGGTGGCCTTAAATGTGTTGATGCAGATGGGAATGCAGTTGATGAAGACCCTGTTTTCCATGGCATCCCTGATGGGAGGAATGGTATTGGATTTCCAGGCACCAGATTTTTTCACCGGCGAAGTGGATGCCGGAAGTGTTCTGTTCTGGTGGTTCATGGGATTTTTATATTTCTTTATCGCACTGATCTGTGGAATGCTGATCTTTTTGACTCTGTTCAGCCGTTATGTCAAGCTGTATCTTTTGACCGTGACCTTCCCACTGGCCATGCCGAGTATGGTGTCCGGACGTGGGATTGATGAAACGGCGAAGAGCTGGGTCAGAAGTTTTTTAGGAAATGTGTTTGAAATCGTGGTGATCGCCCTGGTGATGTCAATTTCCGGTCGGATCATCGGGGGCATGGATCTGCAGGGGGACAGCTTTGCAGATTTCTTTGACGGATTTGGGCAGGCACTGACCTCTACGATCTATATGATCGGAATGGCAGTCTCTGTACGGGGTGCAAGGAGCTTTATGAAAGAGACCTTCCACTTATAAACAACTTGTTCCGAAATTCGGAACGGAAAGGAGTAGAAAGAAAGGATATGAAAATCGATATCAACAAAGATTTTGAAACGGCATATCAGCAATCCATCTGGAAAGGGCTGGATCTGAAACAGCTGATTACGGTAGGCTGCTTTTTGCCGACGGTGATCGGGATTATGGTTGCCCTTTGGTATTTTTTAAACGTTCCGCCGCAGGGAGGCGTTTACATTGGAATTCTGGCAGCACTGCCGATTCCGGTTTTGGGACTGTTTAAGTACCGGGGCATGTCTATCCCGATGTTATGCAAAGAATGGAAGTATCTGCAGGCAACAAAGAAACTTTGTGGGGAAACAGAAACTGCAGCCGGTCAGAAACACCGAGTATTTACCATGCATCCATCGAGAAAGGAGCGATAAAATGGCAATTTTTAATGGAAATAAGGAATTTTCCAAGAAAAGGGAGCTATCCCAGCCTTTGGTTTCCGTACCAAAGAACGTGCGCCAGGCATTCAACATCCATAAAGCCTATGCAAACGGGGTGTTCCAGTTGGAAACCAAGAAAAAGGATACACTGTATGATCGGTGCTATGTATTTGAAGATATCAATTACATTAACAAGAACCGGACGGAGAAGAAGAACTTTCTGTCAGAACTGATGTTCTGGCTCAATTCCATGGATGCGTCTTATAAGATCACATTGTGTAATGAATATCAGTCGGTAGAAAAATTTTTGGCATCGATCCGGAATGAACGCAATGAGAAGGAATATCCGGACATTGCAAAAGGAATCCGGCAGTGGCAGGAATCGAAACTGGCGGATGCTAACTCCACGGTGCGGACACTGCGCTATCTGACCATTACCTGCAGGGCAGACAGTCTGGCACAGGCAAACATCTATTTCCGGGCATTGGAGCCTATGATCGAGGATGCTTTTGCAGGATGGGGCAGTGACATTGCTGTGTTGGGAACCCTGGATCGGTTCCGGGTGCTCCATGGGATGCTGCGTCCCGGGGAAGAATTTCCACAGGTTGTGCTTCGGGAAACCCTGCAGGACTGGAAAAGTGACATACTGCCACGGAGCATCCAGCAGTTTAATGATTATATAATCCTGGGAGATACCATGGTGACGGTTCTGACGGCGACCCAGTATCGGAAATCTCTGGATACGGACACCTTTTTACATACCTTAAGCAGCCTTCCTTATCCGTCTTTTGTGACGCTGGACTTTGCTCCGGTACAGCAGGAGGTCATCAATGACAAGCTGGTAGCGATGCATATGAACAATGAGCGGGAGATCAATGACGAGATCGAGCAGAAGCGGCAGGCAGGGCAGATCGTGACCTCCCCTTCTTATACCAAAAAGAAACGGCGGGATGAGATTGAGGAATACATTGAAATGGTAGATGCCAACGATGAGAAAGGGGTCTTTTTAAACCTTCTGGTGGTGTTGACGGCTCCGGTGAAGGAAGGCGTGGAGCTGTTGCAAGAGCGGATGGAAGAGGTCTGCGCCATCGGACGTTCTGATAAAGTGGGCGCCTTTTTGGAGCCTTGTGATTTTCGACAACTGAAAGCCTTAAATACGGCACTTCCAATCGGTGGGAGACAGGTGGATTATATGCGGTTCTTTCTCACCTCTTCTTTGGTGGCATTTAATCCCTATCATGCCCAGGATATCCTGGAGCCGGGCGGAAAGATGCTGGGGATCAATAAAACAACGGGACGATATCTCATTGCCAACCGGAAACTCCTTCCAAACCCTCACGGGATCATTGTGGGATATTCCGGTTCTGGAAAATCCATGCTGATCAAGCTGACCGAGATTTCCCAGACTTTGCTTGGAAGCGAAGATGACATCATTGTGTTAGACCCACAGAATGAATTTGAAGATATCTGCAGGGAATATCAGGGGGTGTATTTTGACCTGACTCCCAAAAGCGGAATCTACCTCAATGGATTTGAAGTGACCCAGGAAGTCTTTTCCGGCAGTAAAGAGCTGAAAGCGGAATTTGTGGCCAAACAGTGTGAGTATGCAAAAGGACTGGTGCAGGCGATCATGAAAAATATCCTGGTCACCCAGGAGCACGATTCCGTGGTGAGCCGTTGTACGGAGCAGATGTTTGCCCAGGTTTTTGCTCAAAAGCGGTTAAAGAAACAGCCCACCTTACTCTGGCTGCGGGAAGAGATTGGAAAGGAACTGGAACAGGTACAGTACGCTCACGATGAAGCCATCATCCGTCCCATCTACAACTCCCTGGAAGAGTATACCACGGGCTCCTGTGACATGCTGGCACATCCGACCAATATCGAATTCCAGAACCGTCTGGTGGGATTTGGGATGTGCAACGTGCCGGAAAACAACTGGGAGGCTGTCATGGATACGGTGCTGCATTATCTGTCTACCAGGATGGATTACAATAAAAAGTTGCAGAAAGCCACACACTTAGTGGTGGATGAGGCACAAGTGGTTTCGGAAAAACCGGGATCTGCAGATATGCTCAACAATGCAGTTATTACCTTCCGAAAGTTCGGAGGAATCGTCACCCTGGCGATGCAGAACGTGGTGGCAGCTCTGGCCAACAAAAAGATGGTAGAGCTATTCCAGAACTGTTCCTATAAATGCTTTTTAGATCAGGGCGGTGTGGATGCCCAGAGCCTGGCAGAGATCCAGCCACTATCCGAACGGGAATTCCGTGCCTTGGGAACGGGAAAACCGGGAGAGGGGGTCATCGTCTGGAATAAAAAAGTGGTGCTGTTTAATGCTCGGATTGAGAAAGACAACATCTTATACGAAAAGTATTCCACCAACTTCCATGAAAAAGCGCAGCGGAAGGAACGTGATTCTGCTAGGAGCACTTCCCCTGTGAGAAAAGAAAACGTGACGAAATCAGAGGAAGAACCGGAACGTTGGGAGGAACGGGTGCCCCTGCAGGTGGCGTATAAACCGGAACCGGAGATGCCTCAGAACTGGCAGGAAGAAAAGCCCGATGTGCTGCAACAGGGATGGGGAGAACAAGAGTGGGAGACCGTGCTACAGCTGGCAGCGTTTGCACCCATCCGGCTGGGAGATGTGACTGCTTTGTTGGAAATCGCCCCGGAGGAAGCACAGAGGCTGTTGGATGCCATGCTTCAAGCAGGTGCTCTGGAAGAGAAAGAGGGCTGGTATCAGATTGCGAAGTAGGTGAAATCAATGAGATTGAATGAAACAAAACGAAAACAAAGAACGTCCCAGGAAGAAGTTCTGGCAGAGATGTTTGCAGAGGCAGAATTGCAGGACTCCGTCCGGAAGAAGAAAAACTGGGATGCCTGGATGGAACAGGAAGAGGCGCAACAGATTGAAAAAGAAATGCAGGTGTATTTGGAGGAATATAGCGATCCTACCCTGTATCTGACTCTAAAAGAAGTGAAAGCCTGGAACCGGATGCCAAAGTCCAAACAGAAACGGCTTCTGGAAAAAGAATCCGGACAGGTATTGCAGGCATGGAAAACAGGAAAGCGAAAGGTCTCTGCTGGTGGCGGAAGCAAAGCGGATTCCATGGAAGATCTGGTCTTTTTGCAGGGAAGAGGAACAAAATCAGGGACACCGCTACATGGGATTTGGAAGCCAGAAAAGGTACGAAAAAAGGGCTTCGGGGAGGAGAGACCAACCGCTCCCCACAATCCCCAGAGACACAGTTCCCCGGGTGCCAGACAGACACATTCAAAAACCGGAAAACAAGCGGCTGCAGGAGTGCAGAGTGCGGCATCTTCTGTTGCGGGTAGCGCTTCCACGGTTACTCCAGCTACACTGGCCGCCAGAACTGCAAAGAAAACAGCACAAACCTTTAAAAACTATGTCCAGGAAGTGAATCAGGCAGCCCAGCAAGCCATCGGGGAAGAATGGGCAAAACTGGAAGATACCAAACAGCAGAACGCACAGGTAGGAGACCTACCCTCTTTTGTCAAGTATCTGGGGGCGACAATTGGAAGTGTGGTATTGGCCGGAGCAGCCATGGTACTGCAGCTGGCGGCGGCGCTTTTGACCGTGCTTGTGACCATGCTGGCCTTTCTTTTGGTGGCGGTATTGGCAATCTCTCTGATTGTCAGTGTGATCATGTCCCTGATCGGTGGGTTTTTAGACCAACAGCCGGCCACCGGACATGGACTGCCGCCCTTTATTACCGAAGATATGATGGAAGCATTTTTTGCTGTGCAGGAAGAAAGTGGGATTCCGGTCTCTACCGGAGTCGCACAGGTGATTGCGGAATCCGGATTTGGGTTATATGGGCCAGGAGGAGACAATGGGCAGGGACTCTCCCAGCTGGCGTACGAGTATAAAAATCTGTTTGGGATCAAGTATTTTTCCGGAGACAAATATGCCATTGGCGGTGTGGATATGTCTACGGGCGAGGAAACCGGAAATGGGAATACCACCATCATTGCCGGGTTCTCCGTGTATCCGGATTATGGAGCCTGTATCCGGCAGCGAGGGTGGATGTTAAACCGAGAACCTTATGCAGGGAAAGTTGCCCCTTATCGGAACCACAATGACAAGAAGTATACCAAAGAAGCCGCCAGGGGATTTATGAATGGAATCCGTGCGGCAGGGTGGGCAACGGATAGTTCTTATGTGGAAAAATGTGTGCAGCACATGGACAATTATAACCTCTATCGGTTCGATAACATGACTTATGAAGAGTACCAAAAAAGCGGAGGGGGAAACTACGATGGAACGGTGACGCCACTGATGCAGAGCATCGTGGATCATGCCGCTAATAATCAGGGAATTTACCCTTGTACTCCGGATATGTGCGCTCAGTGGGTGACGGGAATTTATCAGGCTGCAGGAGCACCAACAATCCCTTATGGGAACGCCATCGATATGTGGAACAACTATAAAAATACCGGCAATACCAGCATGGAAAATATTCCGCCGGGAGCCATTGTGTGCGGCAGTGGATACGGAAGTATGGGAAGCATTTATGGTCATGTAGGAGTTTACCTTGGGAATGGAATGGTGGCCAACAATCGGGGTTATTTTTCCGTAGAAAGTCTGGAAGAATGGTGCAGTTGGCAGACCGCAACCTGTCAGGGACATACGGGATGGATTGGCTGGGTGTTCCCAGGTGGAGTTCCGGCAGGTTAGAGAAAAAAGAAAGGACAGATGAAGATGAATAAAGTAGTATTGGTAGGGAGATTGACGAGGGATCCAGAGGTACGGTATTCCCAGGGAGAGCCGGCAACTGCGGTGGCAAGATATACTCTGGCAGTGGAGCGAAGATTCCAACGGGAAGGATCGCAGACGGCAGATTTTATTCCCTGTGTGGTTTTCGGAAAATCCGCAGAATTTGCCGAGAAATATTTCCGTCAGGGACTACGGATTTCGGTTTCCGGAAGGATCCAGACCGGCAGTTATACGAATAAAGATGGGATCAAGGTTTATACCACAGAAGTGGTAGTAGAAGAGCAGGAATTTGCCGAAAGCAAGTCAGAACAGGGACGGGGAAATCAGGGGGCAATGGGAGCACCGGACGCTGATGGTTTCCAGAATATCCCGGATGGAATCGAGGAAGAATTACCATTCCATTAAAAGCAAGAAAGGAGCCAAACAGCATTGAAAAAAAGAATCATAATTGTGATTGCAGCCATGGTGATTCTGTGTGGCATTTTGACAGGGATCGGTATCATTTTGTCCGATCAGAAACCTGAGAAACAATCGGAAGAGAAACCAGAAAAAGTAGAACAGGAATTGGAGATCAAACCAAAAGAAACACAGGAAAATACGAAGCAGGAAATGGAAGAAAGAGAGCTGGAAAGTGAACCAGAAAAACAAGAGGAAGAACCACTTTCTATGGATCTTTCCGGATTAAACGAAGATGCACTTTCTATGATGGGAATTTCCAAAAGAGAAGTGGCAGATGCACTGAGAACTTGGACACAGGAACATGGATTTTCCAGTGCCACAGGAGCACAGTTTTTGGAGCCGATGCTGGTACGATTTTCGGAGGAAAAATACAGCATGGATTGCCAGCTTATCTTTGCAGATGGCGGGAATGGAATTCAGCCGGAGGATGCGCAAACCAAACTGACCATGGATTATTTCAAAGAGAAAAAGTTGCTGCAGATTCATAAATAAAATCAGGAAAAAAGAGGTGAAGATTTTGGAGATGGTTGGGAAAAAATTGGAAGCAGAACTGGAACTTTTTATTATGGATTGTCATGCACTTAGTAAGGACGGAATCATTTCAAAATCGGAAGAGATTGTGATGAAAAGAAAGATCTACAGGAGTCTTAGATGTCTGCTGAAACAGGAACCAGAGCAGTGTCAAGTTTTGTTGTATACCGGACACATTTTGGAAAATGCATATCGCTTTGTGCAGGATCAAAAAGAAGAGGAAGATTCCCTGGAATTGACTTTAAAAAAATGGATGTGCGCCATTGAAAATGGGACGTGCAGCGCATGACAGATGCAAGAAATGAAAGGGGAAGCATCTGAGAAAGCCTGGGAAAGATGGGAAATCAAGGGGAGTATTTTATCTTTATATGTTATCCAGGGGTCTTAGGGGCGTTCCCCTAACAAGATGGCATGATGTTTGTTAAACATTATGCGTATCTTGCCAATTCTCCTCTCGGAGAATTGCGTACAGATAGGGGCAATTTTGATGGAAAAACAGGGTTTTAACGGACAAAAAGTAGGATTTGCTATACAAATGTTAGCAGAAAGTTATACAGTTGGTACCATGTGCTATACAGATGTTAGCAGAAAGCTATACAGTTGGTACCATGTGCTATACAAATGTTAGCAGGAAGCTATACAGTTGGTACTACATGCTATACAAATGCTACCGGCAAACTATGTTGGGGTAACCTAAAGTAACCTAGATATTCAAATTCAGAAGTAGTAAAATAGAATTAGAAAAGTTTGTAGTAGGGAGGAAAAACATGGCTAAAATACAACGAGCATTCCGATTATCTCAAGAAGCGATTGATGTGATTGATCAAAGAGACCGACAGCGATATCCAACAGGACAGGGATTGGTTGAAGCACTGCTGTTAAATCAGGAAGAAAAGAGCGAGCCAACAATAGAAACTGTGTTGGAAGAATTAAAAAAATTGAATGAAAAAATAGAAAAAATTCTTTCTGAACAATTGCAAGAAAAGTCAGAAAGTAACGAAAAAAAAGAAATACCGAAGATGTATGGAGGACTCCCCTATACACCACCGCCGTCTGATATTATTTAGCGTAGAACATCCGTAAAGTGGGTGTTCTTTTTTTGCACTGAAAACAAGGAAAAGGAGAAGAAAAATGAGCATACAGGAACAATTAGAAAAGGTACAAAGTGATCTGCAGAAAATTGAAGAACGAAGAAAAGAATTGCAGCAAAAAGAGAAAGAACTGCTGACCAAAATGGAACTGGAAGAAGCAAGGGCTGCAGCAAAAAAGAATGAGGAAATCCGAAAGATTGTAGAAGAAAATTATGGGGAAGTAGATGGTTCTAATTTAGAAATATTTCGCCGTGTGATGCAGGAACAATCCGGGCAGATGAAACAACGAAAAGAACATTTGAAACAGAATTAAACGGGTGTGATCAAAGTGAAAAGAAGTATCTTTGTTGGAGTCCGATTCCAACCGGAAGAATATGAATTTCTCTGTGAAAAAGCAGAGAAAGATCCGGAAACACGGATGCGGACAGGAAGCAAAAACCTGTCTGCTTATGTCCGGAAAAAAACACTGCAGGAATCCGGATATCAGAAGGAGCTGCAGATCCAAAAGGAACTAAAAGAACTGGTGTATCAGTTCCGAAAAATCGGAACGAATATCAATCAGGCAACGAAGCAATTACATATCGGATATGAACCGGCGGCTGCGGCAGATCGGCTGGAGAAAAATATGAAACTGTTAGAACAGCAATTCGAAAAAATGAAAGAGGAATTGAAACAAACGTATGGCAATCACGAAGATATTAAACATTAAATCACAATCCAACCTTTACAATGCAATTGATTACATTATGAAGCCGGAAAAAACGAAAGAGCAGTTATGGGTCGGTGGAAATTCCGGTAGTACGACACAAGAGGTGTATCGTACCATGATGGACACCAAACAGGCATGGGGAAAGCTGGATGGAAGGAAAGGATACCATATCATCATCAGTTGGAAACCGGGAGAATGTACGGAGGAAAAAGCCTATCAGATCATCCAGGAATTCTGCCAGGAATATCTGGGAGAGAACTATGATTATGTGTTTGGAATTCATACCGATCGAAAACATTGCCATGGTCATATTGTGTTCAATTCAGTGAATCGAGTCACTGGTTATAAATATCGTTATGAACGTGGGGACTGGGAAAAATTTATGCAGCCGATCACGGACAAGCTTTGTGTGAAATATGGACTTCCCAAACTGGAATATGAAAAAGGAAACCGGAAAGGAGTCTCATACGGAGAATGGAAAGATCAAGGAAAAAGCAGTTGGAAAAATCTGATCCGTGCAGATATTGATTATGCAATCTCTCTTTCGGAATCGTACGAAGAATTTTTAGAACAGATGCGATCCATGCATTATCAGATCCGGGAAGGAACGTCCCGGGAAGAGGGGGCGATTTTATCCTTGAAACTGCCTGGACAAGGACGGGCTTGCCGTACTAAAAAGAAAACATTGGGAGAAGCCTATACGGTGGCTGCCATCCGGGAGCGGATCGGAAAAGAATGGAGATCCTATCCGGTACCAAAGCCTCCAAGGCTGCAACGCTGCCAGATGCATTTCGGACGGAAAAACATCCGGGGGATCTCCGGATATCAAGCCAGTCATGTCCGAGACATTTACCAGATCCAGAACCGCTATGCCCGTGGAAATATTTATGCGATCAATCAGGGCAGTATGCGGAAACATTTAACAGAGATTGAGAAGCTGCGGGCAGACTGCAGATATTTATTAACCATGGATATCCGAAGCAGAGAGGCGCTGGAACAAAGAGAGCGGGAAGTGCTGAAAGAGGAAAAACGATTAAAGCAGCAAAGTAGCTTGAAATGGAACCTGCAGGAGGACGAAGGGTATCGAAGATATCAGAAACTGGAACAAGAGCTGGGGCAGATTCCGGTATGGGATGACCGGTTTGAAGCAGTCCTGGATGAAATGGAAGAATTGCAGGAGCAGTTGCCAAAAGGGATGGAGCTGATGAAAGATGCCAAAGAGCAGTTACAAAAACTGCGGGAAGAAAAGCGGCTGATCCGTCAGATCAAACGTATGGATCAGGAACACCTGGCAACTTATGAATTTGCACATCCAATTCAGAGGAAGAATCCGGAACAGACACGTTCCGAAATTCGGAACAGAAAGAAAGGAGACAGACAGTGGAAGCCCAGGCTATAACAGAAGTAGAAATTAAAGAACAGCAATTGGTGATCGCACAATGGATGCAAGTCCCGGAAGAGATTATTGGCATTCTGAATCAGGAGTTGCCCTGGCGCATCCGGGAATGGATCTATTTGTGCGCTTTGGATCAGATGCCCGCAGAGATTTTAGAAAAAATGCCTACATGGGAGTTAGAAAAAATCCAAAGAGAGCGGATGGAATTCCTGCAGAAAAAATTTCAGGATATCGATTTATTGGAACGGGCAATGAAAGAAAATCAGGATCGGCTGGAAATCCTGGTTGCCAATAGTGAGCGGCTGACTACAGTTGTACAGGACGGACTGGAAAAGGTACTCCAGGATTTGACCAAAGAGAAAGAAGAACTGAAGCAAAAGTCAGAACAGTTGTTACAGGAAAAACGGGAGTTGGAATTTCAGCTGCAGCAAATGAAGCAGCGTTTAACCAAAGAACAGGAGAACCGACAGAGGGCCGAGGGAAATGCCCGGATCTTAAGCGAAAAAGCAGACACCTATCACAGGGAGCTCTTACAGTTTCAGAAAGCAGAAAAAAGGCAGGTGCCAAAGGAAACGATTCCAACCGTGGAACCGGAAAAAGGATACTGGAAGAATCGCAGATACCAGAAAATGGCGAAAGAACAAGAGGAGCAGCGAAAAAAAGAGATGGAGACATTTATCAAAGAAGTCATGGACAACTCTGAGTTTACCGAAGAGCAGAGTGATTATCTTTTAATCTGTCTGGAAAGAGGGGACAAGGTGGAGGATGTGCTATATTTGGCAAAACCAAGTCTGTCCGTGGAGCATATGGAACGGATGCGGAAGATGGAACAGAAGCGGCGCATGGAAGCAACCAGCCAGAAAACACAAAAGAAACGGTACTTTTGGGAACGGGAAAAGCACTAAAGCAGGAGCGTTCCGAATTTCGGAACAGAAAGGAGAAAAATGGACGTAGAAGCCAGAATTTATCTGCCAGAAAAACCACTGGAAAACGTATGGGGATACGGGGAAGTCACGGTGGAACGCTTATTTACATTTCAAGTTCGAGTGTTAAAACATCAAAAAGAGAATGGGGAAGAGGTATCCTTTGTCAGCTTTCCCAGGCGAAAAGTGCAAGGCCGGTGGGAAGATGTAGTACACCCCAGTCAAGAACTGCGGGAGAGGATTGCCGAAGTTGTGAATCGGGAAATCCGAAAAGAAATCATAAAAGACTTGGAACTTCCAGAAATCGTAGTTCAGAGTATGAGCCTGTTTCCGGTGCAGCCCAAAAAGACAGTAAGCATCGTAGGGATTGCAACGGTAGAAGTGTGTGGTCTGACAATCAAAGGAGTCACTGTGAAACAGGGACAGGATGGACTTTTTTGTAACCTGCCCCAGTATTACAGTGAGAAAGACGGGTACCGGGATGTAGTACGGCCAACTTCGAAACGGATCCGGGAAGCAATCTCGGAGGCAGTATTGCAGGAATATAAAGTACAGAAGAACAGGAGGTGGAAAACATGACAAAGTTACAACAGCAATTAGCAGAACAATTTTTACACATCTTGGAAGAGGAAAAACTGGACTGGAAAAAAGAATGGAGCGGACTTTCAGGAAGACCTTATAATCCGGTTTCCAAGACGGTTTACCATGGGAGCAATTATTTTTCTTTACTGCTGACATCCATGGCGAAAGGATATCAGGATCCCAGATGGTGTACGTTTGCACAGATCAAAGAGCAGGGATGGACACTAAAAGCAGGAAAGGGACAGAGTGCCAAAATAGAATTCTGGTATCCCTATGATCGGGAGCAGAAAAAGGCAATCAGCTGGCAAGAATTTCGGGAAGCTGGTGGACAGATCAATGATCGGTATCAGCTTTTTAGCCGAGTGTATTCTGTTTACAATGGGGATATGATTGTAGGAATCCCCAAGTTGGAAGTAACACAAAATGAAATACAGCCAGTAGAATTGGTGGATACCATTTCTGGGAGCATGGGAGTTTCGATTTCTTATCACAAAAGTGACCAGGCATTTTACCGTCCGGTAGAAGACCGGATCTATCTTCCGTACCGCCAGCAATTTCATTCCGAGTATGCCTACGCATCCACGGCACTCCATGAGCTGTCCCATGCAACAGGGTCAGAACATCGTCTGAATCGGAAACAGGGTGGGGAATTTGGAACAGAGCCCTATGCTTATGAAGAGTTGGTGGCGGAAATCAGTTCCTGTTTTCTGTCCAGTGAGCTTCCGATGGGACAGACAGAAGAACATCTGCAGAACCACAAGGCGTATGTTCAGAGCTGGATCCAGGGAATTAAAGAGCAGCCGGATGCTCTATTCCGTGCCGTGAAAGATGCGGAACAAGCCGCCGTTTATTTGGAATATCACGGTGGACTGATCACATTGGAAGAATATCAGACCTATGGAATCGAAGTAGAACCGGCAGCTCAAACACGTGATCCTGTTCCGAAATTCGGAACGGAAGAGACAAAGAAGGTTGCGATCGAAAGCACCATGGATTATGAGGACTTGGATTTCCATGTAAACCGATATAACGAAAAGGGATATGGAAGAGAAGCGTATTATCGGATTGTTTCTCTAAATGAAGAGGGGATTGTGACTCCGGTAGATCGAACCGTTTATCGGAATCTTGAACAAGTGAGAACTGCGATTTCCCAAAAAACAGAATGGAAAGAAGTCCTATATGAAGACCTGATTCAGGAAGCAATGAAGAATCAGGTGGAACAGGTGTCTTTTCCGAATCTCAAACAATCGGATGGATGGAGGCTTGCAAAAGAAGGAGAGCATTATACGGTGTATCTGGATGGAGAGCGATTTCTGACAGGAACATCAAAGAAGGTTCAGGAATTGAACCGGAGAGCTGGGGAAGGGAAACATCCCATGCTGCAGCGTGCGTTTACAGCATTGCGAGAGCAACAGGGAATGAGTCTGGAAGAAGCGGCTGAAAAAATGTACGTGTCTGTCCCGGAAGTGAAAGCAGTGGAAAAAGGAGTGTTGCAACTGCAGCCGGAATCCTTGCAGCTTTTTTGCAATGCCTGTGGAGTTTCAGTAGATGCATTACGGGAAGGGAAGGTTATAAAACAGGCATCAGCAGATCAGTTAAAAGAAGGAATCAATAAAATGACCCGTCAGATCGATCAGCTGGAGAACAATCAGACATATCTGCAGGAAATTGTAGAACGATATGGACTGGAAGCCTCTCCGGAATTGGAGGAAGCGAAAAGGAAGATCGCAGCGTATGAAAAGAGCATTGGACGGACAGAGAGTATGATAAACCAAGCATCCACGGAACAGATCTTAGCGTATGGGAAGAAGTGTGAGGCATATCTGGACTTTGGGAATAGTGTGGATCGTGTGCTTCACCCACTGGAAAAAGAAAAATATTATCAAGGGAAAAAAAGACATGAAGCAATTTTAGTATGCAATACACCTGAAATGATTCAAAATGTGGGTTTGAGAGAGTTACCAATGCATATTACACAAAAACATGTATTAGATTGTTTACACGAAAAAACAGTGGATAATGTTCATTATCACGGACTGTCTACGCAGGAGCTAAAGCGCCTCCCAGAAGCATTGGAATCCCCCGTTATATTGGCAGAATCTTTGACAAAGGATGATTCTTTAGTAGCTGTACTGGATTATCGGGAACAGGATGGAAACCCAGTGATTGTAGCGGTTCGTCCGAATGGAAATGCCATGTATGAATTGCGAAAAGTAGACTCCAACTTTATTACAAGTATGTATGGAAAAGACAATTTTTCAGAGTTCTGTCAGAGGATCTTAGATCAAGGGAAGTTACTTTATGCGAATAAGGAAAATGGGGAAAAGCTAGGATATTATCTGGAGAACCAGAAATCTCAGATACCAGAATATGACAAAATTTTAAAGAAGATGGCATTATCGGAATCGGAACAAATCAAGCCGAAACATATTCGAAGGTTCTAGTGTTCCGAAATCCGGAACAAAAAAATCCTCTCTGGAAAACCAGAGAGGATAGGGGCTTGCGCTTGCGTCGCTCCAATTGCGACGGGGCCACCTTGCCCTTTGTGTTACCTATTGTATAACAATATACATAGAATGTCAAGCAGGTTTTTACGAAAAAGGAGAAGTTGTAACGTTCCGGATTTCGGAACAGGGAAGGAGAAAACAGATGGAAAATGAAAGAGACCAACAAGACGTACTTATGGCACTGCAGGGAATGGGGCGGATGAGCTTAATGATGGATCCGGTGTTTAAACTGACCGCAACGGGAACCATCTTATTGATCCAGCATTTCGCGCGCATGCACAAGGAAGGGATGCTAAACAAACGGGAATTCCAAAATTTTCAGGAGTTTGCAAAACTGACCGAAGGAAATTATAAGATTGTAAATGTGCCGGTGGAAAGTTGGAAAGAACTGGAAAAAAGTGGATTTCTCTCACAGATGGAAGAACGGAATGTCCGCTACATTCGGATGCCGGATCTGAATGACAAGGATGGGTTTGTGCAGCTGGCTGTTTATGGGGAAGACCAGCTGAATTTTCAGGGATGGTATGACCGGTTTCTGATGGCAAGAATGCAGGGCGGGGAGCATGAACTGCAGAACTTAAATAACCTTACCAGTGGCAGAACAAGCATTGTCAGTATTCCGATGGAACAGGAAGTAGATCTTTTAAAAGCAGATTTCGATACGCTGCAGGTCAATTATTCCATCCTTCCGGATTTGAACATTGGAGATGGGGAAATCCAGGTGGTCGTTGCAAACGCCGATCTTCCCAAGGTAGAACACTGGTATCGAATGTTGCAGGAAAAATGCCTGTCAGAAGGCAAAGAGATCAAAGACTTCGAGACAATTGACATGGGTCAGTATCGGGAAACAGGGACAATGAATGAAGAGGCTTATGTGGATACTGCATCCGGGGAAATGAAAGAAAAGTTGGGAAAATACGAAGGGCAGGAACGGGGAGAGCTGGAAGAAAAAGTGTTGGAAACGGAAAATTCCATCAAATCCATCAGCAATGAACGGTATCAGGAACTCCATAATCATCCGGATTATGTGGAAATCACGATCAATAGGGAAACCCTGATCGATCAATCCAGGATTGCCAGAGAAAAGAATCCGGAAGTAGAGGCAAAAGGGATGTTTGCCAGCCGAGTTCCAGGTACCTGGGGAGAGAATGAGAGAACCCTGGTTTTGCCAACAGACCAGGTGTTTCAAACGGATGGTGGGAAAACCTATCTTGCCTTTTTAGCAAAAAATGAGAAACAGATCCTTTTGGATGCCAATGGAAAACCTGTTTCTGCGGATCATCGGCCAACCGGTGCTGATCTGTATGCTTCAAACTATGAGAAAGTGGATCGCATGTTTAAAAAGAAAGAATTGCTGCAGAAAGAAAATGTGCAGAAAGAAGCAATCAAAAAAGTGGTAGGACAAGTCCCGCAGAAACTCCCAGCCATGCCGCGAAAGGGGATGTAATGTATGGTAGAAAAGCGAAAATTGCCATGGGGGATGCTGGCAGCTCTTCTGGTAGGATTGCTTGTTATCTCTTACTTTCTAAGTGGTTTGACAACATTAGATGGAGTGACATTGGCAAACTGGCAGGACAAACTGCTGTATGTGATTCTCCATCCACTTCAAAACTGGTGGAACGATCTGACCTTTACGTTTCTTGGAATTGCGCTGATTGTATGGATTGGCATTGTAACATATCTTATGGACTATTATCGCAACCGACAGATCGGTGTGGAGTATGGATCTGAGCAGTGGGCGGACATCAAACAAATCCAGCGAATCCTAACGAATAAAGATGAAACAAAGAATACGTTGCTCAGTCAAAATGTGGCAGTGGATAATGGAAAATTGTCAAACATGAATATGCTGGTCATCGGGAACTCCGGAAGTTATAAATCGACTTCACTGGTCATTCCCAATGCACTTCTGGCATCGATGACCAATGTACTTTTGGATATCAAAGGAGATCTCCTCAGAAAAACAGGAAGATATTTAGAGAATCAAGGTGTTGCAATCAAAGTGTTTAACCTGATCAATCCGGAAGAATCGGATCGTTGGAATCCCTTTGTTTACATCCGGGATGAAGTGGGATTGGTAAAATTGATCACCAATCTGCAGGAGGCGGTAAAACCGCCGGATGCGATGAAGGGAGATCCTTTCTGGGATCAGGCAGTGAGCTTGTATCTGATGTCTCTTTTCTCCTATGAATGGCTGCGGCAAGAACGGGAGAAAAAAGAGCATCCGGAACAATATCAGGCGGCCACATTGCCACGGGTTTTAGCATTGGCAAATTTAGAAATGCAGCCAGGATCGGAGGAAAACAGTACCCGATTACAGGAGAAAATGGATGATCTTGCCAGAAAATATGGTGCAGATTATCCACCAGTGCGTGATTACCGGAAACTAAAAGGCAATATGGAAGCCCAGGAAACCGTCAGCTGCGTCATTTTGATGGTAAACGCAATGCTGCGCCTTTGTGAGATTCCTGCAATCAAGAGAATTCTAGAGTCGGATGATATGGATATCAAGAGTCTGGGAACAGGTGCGGATGGAATCCCAGGGAAAAAGACAGCCCTCTTTTTGGTCATGCCGGATAATGATCCGTCTTTTAATTTTTTGATTTCTATGTTTTATACGACCATGTTTGATGTATTGATCCATGCTGCAGATCATGAGTATGGAGGAGCACTTCCGATTCATGTCAGACTGTGGGCGGATGAATTCTATGCGGGCCCGAAACCAACCAGGACAGAAGTGTTGATGGGAACGATCCGGGGAAGAAATATGTCCATTGTACCGATCCTGCAGTCGATCGCACAGGCAAAAGCATTATTTCCACAGGATAAATGGGAAATTTTTATAGAAAACTGTGCAGTGCTTGTTTATATGGGATCGGGGCCAGCCGCAAAGAGTACTCATAAATTTATTTCAGAATTAATCGGGGAAATGACTATTGATGTGCGGAATGATGGACGTACCTATGGTGCTCATGGAAATGCAAATATACAGAATCAGAAATTAGGAAGAAGTCTGATGACACCGGCGGCTGTCAAAAGAATGAGTCGGAAGGATTGTATTCTTTTCATCGAGGGGCAATATCCGGTTTTTGATCAAAAGGCAATTCCATTTCAGACGCCACGGTGGAAGGAAATGGAAAAATTAGCTGGGGAAAATGGATATCACCATCTGGTAAAGGTTATATTTGATGAAGAGCAAAGAGCCTATTTTACAATCGAAACGAAAAAGCAGATCCAATTTTTGAGTAAAGAACAAAGTGAAGCGTACAAAGAGATGGCAAAAAAGGATGACACAATCTATTATCGGGAAATTGATAAAGAGGCATTTCTCTATCTGAATTTCCGGAAGTACCCAAAACCCACCGAAGAAGAGATAACAAAGGCATTTCAAGTAGAACGTCAGGTAAGGAAGGAGCGGGTGGATCTGTTAAAACAGCAGGAGCTTCCGGAGGACGTGAAGCTATATCAGGAAATGGAAGGGCAAGGATCTGCAGAGAAAGGAAAGGAATCAAATAAACAGGAGAAAGATCTGTCAGGAAGCATCTTGGATTGTATGGAACGCTATCATACAATTTTAAGCAGAGAGCAAAAGGAAATCATTATAGAGAGCCTGGAAAAAGGACTGACAGAAGAGCAGGTGAAGCACTTGATGTTTTATCCAGCAGAAAAGATGCGGTGTTACCAACGAGCATTTTTATTGAGGAATGGTACGGGATAGCATATCGTTTGTTCCGGATTTCGGAACAAAGCAAAAGATGCAGTGTAAAGGGGTAGGCCTTGCTCTGCATCTTTTACTTCGATTTGTGATTGAAAGCCTTAATCGGCTTGTTTCTATTATAAAGCTCCGGATAGAAAAACACAAGAAAAATTTGACAGGAGGAAGATTTTTCCCTTAAAATAGTAGAAAAAAGAGAAATACATAGAAAATGTTTAACAGCATGGAAGAAAGAAAATAAAAGAGCCAGCAGTTACTGACTCTTCTTTTGATCTTTACTCATCGTCTGACAAATAAAAATCCCCAAAAACATCTTTACTATAACAGATAGGATGAAAAAAGTCAAAAAATTTTTTCTGCTCATGCTGTATAGTAAAGAGGGAAATATGGAAACAAGAAAAAAAGGATCACACTTAAATATCGAGGAAAGAAGACAAATCGCAATTCTGGACAAGGAAGGTTGGTCTCCTTATAAGATTGGAAAGAAACTAAAGAGGGCAAGCAATACGATCAGAAACGAATTAAAAAGGGGAACGGTAAAACAGGTGGTAGGATATAAAGAGACGGAAATCTATTTCCCGGATACCGGGGATATCGTATATAAAAAACACAGGAAGGGATGTGGACGCAAGAAAAAACTCAAATCTTGTGCAGCATTTTTGCGTTATGTAGAGAAGAAAGTGAAAAAAGGGAAACGCTCTTTTGCTGCAGCCAGAGCAGAGGCATTGGAAACAGGTGTCTTTAAACGGGAAGAAGTGGTAAGTGTGGATACTTTGTACAGTTATGCAGAGAATGGAGAAATTGCAGTAAAAAATATCGATCTGCCGGAAAAAGTGAAACGCAAACAAAAGAGAAAATCTTACTGTAGAAAACATAAGCGTTTAACGGGGGAAAGCATAGAGAAGCGTCCTGAGACCATCAATGAAAAAACGGAGTTTGGACATTGGGAAATTGATTGTGTCATCGGAAAAAAGACAGATGATAAAGTGTTGCTTACCCTGACAGAACGGATGACTCGGAAGGAGATCATTCGTAAAATGCCAAAGAAAAATGTAAAGAGTGTACATAAAGTGTTAAATCAACTAAAAAGAGAAAACCCCCATTTTAATTGGGTCTTCAAAAGTATTACAACAGATAATGGATCTGAATTTGCAAAACTGCATCGATGGGGCAAGCGTGCCGGAGTATCTATCTTCTATGCGCATCCATATAGTTCCTGGGAACGAGGTCTGAATGAAAATACGAACAGAATCATTCGGAGATTTATTCAGAAAGGTGTGGAAATGAAGGGGCAGAGTAAAAAGAGAGTTCAGTGGATTGAGGACTGGATCAATACCATGTACAGAAAATCACTGGGGTGGAAAACAGCAGATCAACGGTATGAGGAAGAAGTAGAAAGGATATTGAAAAGCAGAAAGATAGAGTGTGTGTAAAGAAGCTTAGGATTTGTGAAAGTCTAACAAAAAGAGAAAAAACAATAAAAACGGGTAAAAATAACTACACTTTTTGCTATTTTTATGGTATAATATTAGATGTAAAGAAGAAAAGCAAATCTAATACAAAGCCAGTGTTTTCAAGGGTTTTGTGCACATTTCTAATTAGCTAAAATTAGTTCAAGTTAAATTTTGAATTCCCAATTAAAAAATTTTTAGAATAGGAAGAAAGAAAAGCTGGATTTTTATTGCTGAAAATGATAAAATGAAATAATATTTCGGGATGGCATATCTCAGTCGGAAGCCTGGCTTTCGACTTGAATTTCATGGAGGTGCAAAATTATGAAACCTGTGTATTTGTCAATTCTGCAAAAAGAAACCGGCACACGCATCAAGACACTTCTTAAAGAAAAGGGATACACTGTGAAAGATATTCAAGAAGCAATGGGATTTGAATATCCACAGGCCATTTATAAATGGCTCTCAGGAAATTCCCTGCCAACTCTGGATAACTTTGTTATTTTAAGCAGAGTATTAAATACCCGTATAGAAGATATCCTCGTCATTGACGAGGATATTGTTTTTTATCTACTATAGAGCAGAAAATCCTATCCGACGAGTCGGTTGGGGGTTTCTGCTCATTTTTTTTGTGCCCGAACACAAAAAAAGAAATTTCATTCTAGTTCCGAATTTGACAAAATCAGCGATGGAATCAATCAAAAAGGACGAGCCGAAAAAGAAACAGATTGTTATAATGAAGTCAAAATTAGACAGATACAGTCTGCGTATAGGCAGGATAAAACTCTATGCAGAAGGGAAGAAAAGACTATGAAGAATCGAAAAGCGCAGTTTCAAAAGCTTGGAATTGCAGTATTCGTGATTGCAGTCACAGGAATTGCCACGTGTGCCGTCCAATACAATAATCACAAGCAATTCGATTTAACGGTTGGAGAACATTCGATTGGTAAAGAGGAATATCTAAATTGTATGAAATCCGTAGAGTATGATACCAAAATGCAGATTCAACAAGATTACAATGCAATTTATGAAGAAGATTTCTGGGAAAAAGAGTATGATGACAAACACGGTTATGAAATTTTAGCGGAAAATACCGTAGAGCAGCTGAAATATATTCATGCGGTGTATGATCTTGCAAAAGAATGCGGGGATGTATCCGACAGCAGCTATGAAGCTTTGGAGCAGCGTTGGAAGGACGAAAACGCAGAACGAAGCGAAAAAGTTGCAAAAGGCGAAGTAATTTATGGACTCAAGGAATATACATTCCAGCTATATTTGGATTATGAAATCAGTACCTTGAAGGAACAATACTGCAATGATCTCACTCGTGAGGGGATGGAGCTGACAGAAGCCGAGATTTTAGAATGTTATGAAAGTCGAGACTGGATTTTTGGAGGCAGCGAGGAAAATGCGGATCTCGAAACCGCAAGAATTGCAGTCGAAAGGGAAGTGCGTGAACAAAAGTATGATGAAAAGATCGCACAGCTTGAAAATGATTCTCAAGTAAACGGAGATATGGAGCAAGTCAGCCGGTTTGCTTTGAAGAATATAGAATAATATGGAAGGAGTAACAACATGAGAAAAAAATGGATGAGTAGTACTCTGGCGCTGGTACTTGCCGGAACAACAGTGGCATCAATGATGCCGGCAGTTCCTGTTAGTGCAAAGGGAGCAGAAGCTGCATCAGGAACAACGTATTATGTTGATTCAAAAAAAGGAAAAGATAGCAACGCAGGAACTTCAGAAAGCGAAGCATTTCAGACATTGGATAAGGTAAATGAGCTTGACCTTAACCCGGGGGATACCATTCTTCTGAAAAAAGGCTCTGTATTTGAAGATCAGGCGCTTAAATTTACAAAAGAAGATAGTGGTACAGCAGAAGCTCCGGTAAAAGTATCTACTTACGGAGAAGGAGACAGACCACAGATTAATACAAACGGTCATGGATTATGGGAGTTAAACTATGGTACTCCGCTGGATAACCAGAACCATAAATGGAAAGGTACTGTTTCTTCCAGTATTTTAATTGAAGATGCTGAATACCTTGAAATCGAAGGTCTCGAGCTGACCAACGACAGAAAGAGTACAACCGATACCGAAAAAGATAAAGCGTATAATGATGCATACGCAATGGACAGAACCGGTGTTGCCGGAGTTGCAAAAGATAATGGAACGGTAGATCATATCGTATTAAATGATCTTTATATCCATGATGTAACAGGAAACGTTTATAACAAGCATATGACAAACGGCGGTATCTATTTCATCGTTGCAAAACCAACGAATGAAGGCGAAACCGGAATCGCAAGATACAATGATGTACAGATCAGAAACTGTTCTCTGGATACTGTAAACCGTTGGGGAATTGCAGTTGGATACACCTATCAGTGGAGACAGTTCGAAACAGGTGAACTTCCGGATGCAACAATGGCAAAATATGGTTCCTCCAATGTAGTCATCGAGAACAACTACCTGAACCATGTGGGTGGAGATGCCATCACAACCATGTATCTGGACAGACCATTGATTCAGTACAATGTATCCGAGAATGCAGCTGAACAGATTAATACAAAAGACTACTCAAAGAATCAGCCAAGTCTTGATGCAAATGGTAATCCAAACGGTACACAGGGCGTTGGTGCAGGACGCGTGGCAGCTGGTATCTGGCCATGGAAATGTAAAAATGCGATTTTCCAGTATAATGAATGTTTTAAAACATTGAATGCCGCAAGTGGTAATGGCGATGGACAGCCTTGGGATGCTGACTATGGTGATGGAACAAACTACCAGTACAACTACAGTCACGGAAATACCGCAAGTACCATCATGTTCTGTGGAGTGAATTCTGTTAACAATACATTCCGTTACAATATCAGTCAGAACGAAGATATGGGACCATTGGACCCGGCAGGTAACTCCGGAAATTGTCAGGTTTACAACAATACGTTCTATATCAAAGAAGGTCTTGATACTATCTGGAGTACGGTTCATCGAAACAATGGTCCGGTAGATATGGAAAATAATATTTTCTATTTTGCAGGTAAAACACCAGTTACAGTAAGAGATTGGAATCCTGAAAATAGAGGGAATAAGACTTACAGCAATAATTTATATTACAATATAACGAACTTGCCGAGCGATGCAGCTGCTGTAAAAGTAGACGCAGGAACACAGGTACTTGTGGATGCAGGTTCTGGTCCGGATTCTGTAGCAACAGACAAAGCAGCAAGAAAACACGAAAATCCAACTGAAGAAACAGTATTTGACGGATACAAACTTGCAGAAAACTCTCCGGCAATCAATAAAGGTAAAGTAGTAGTTGACAGAAATGGTTATACGATCGATCACGACTTCTTCGGACATGCGATCACAGCAGTACCGGAAATCGGAGCAGCAGAAAGTGATGCAGTAGCAGAGACGCTTATCCTGAGATCTAACGTATATAAAGTTGCTGGAACAAACGTAAGTGAGCTTCCGAAGAATACGACAGTGGATGCATTTCTTAAAAATATCATCGTAGATACAGGCGTCAAAGTTACTGTTAAAGACGGTGAGAAAGTACTTAAAGGAACAGATGTTGTAAAGGGAGGAGCAACAATTGTTCTTTCATATGAAGGAAAAACAGATGTAACGTATACAGTCGTTGCAAGTTCTGATAAAGAACTGAAAGCTTCTTACTATGAAGTGAGAGGAACAGAGTTGGAAGTTCCTTACACAGAGAAAAATCCAACAACAGTAAAGGAACTGAAGGCGAGTCTTACGGTAGCTGATACAGCAACTGTTTCTGTAGTAAATGCTGGAAAAGAACTGGCAGATAAGGATGCAGTAGCAGACGGAATGACACTTCGTATCACAGCGGAAGATGGAACTACAAAAGAGTATGCGATCAAGCAGAAAAATGAATACAACTGGACGAAGGATTTTATAAACGGACAGCAGGGAAATGTTTGGTTCGGACAGATGAAGGACGGATCCGGTGACTGGGTGAATATGACATCTGTTGATAAAGATGGCTGGCCAAACTGGGCTACTCATACATATTATGGACCTGGTATTGATGATGATCAGCATGTAACTACAGCAAGCAGTCCAGACAAACACGGTTTACTTTCTGCACCGCCAAGCACAAATATCTCAACAGCAATGGCATACAGAGTACCAAAGAGCGGAACAGTATCATTCAAAGTTAGAGATAATGAGCCATATCTTCGTCAGAATGATAACGCAGGCGGAACAGTTACATTAAGCCTCTATGTAAATGGAACAGAGAAGAAGAACTTGACACTTGAAACCAGTAAAAAGAAAGAAGGAAACTGGGAAAAGGCAGAAGAAATCGAAGTGACTCGAGGCGACATGATCCGTGTAGTAGCAAAATGTAACGGAAATCCAAGCAAACCATCTGCTCATATTACACCGATTATTACTTACGTAGATAAAGCTGCTGCAGATAAAGAAGCTCCAACAGTTCCGGCAGATGTGAAAGCATCCGAGATTGCTCATACAGGAGCAAAGCTCACTTGGACAGCGTCTAAAGATAACGTAGAAGTAGCCGGATACAATGTATACCTGAACAATGAGAAAGTAAATGATGAACTTATCACAGGAACAGAGTATGATCTGGCAGACCTTACAGCAAATACTGAGTACAACGTAACAGTAACAGCAGTGGATGCTGCAGGAAATGAGTCTGAAAAATCAGAAGCAGCGACATTTACAACAGAAGCAGAAAAAGATACCGAAGCACCAACTGCACCAACAGAAGTAAAAGCAACCGAAGTAACTGAAACAACTGCAAAAGTTACATGGAGCGAAGCAACCGATAATGTAGGCGTAGTTGGATATAACGTATACTTAAATGAAACAAAAGTAAATGACACACTTGTAACAGGTACCGAATATGCTTTAACTGAGCTTACAGAGGCAACCGAATACGCAGTGAGAGTAACTGCAGTGGACGCAGCAGAAAATGAGTCTGCAAGATCCGAAGCTGCTACATTTACTACACTGAAAAAAGAGGAACCAAAAGATACCGAAGCACCAAGTGTTCCAACAGCTGTAGCAGCAGCTGACATTACACAGACAACTGCAAAAGTCACATGGGATGCATCTACTGATAATGTAGGCGTAGTAGGATACAATGTATATGTAAACGAAGCAAAAGTAAATGCTTCCCCGGTAACTGTTACAGAGTATGACTTAACCGGACTTACAGAGGCAACCGAATACACAGTAAGAGTAACCGCAGTGGACGCAGCAGAAAATGAATCTGCAAGATCCGAAGCTGTTACATTTACCACATTAGAAGCAGAAGAAGAAACAGATACCGAAGCACCAACTGCACCAGCAGAAGTAAAAGCAACCGAAGTAACCGAAACAACAGCTAAGCTTACATGGAACGAAGCAACCGACAATGTAGGTGTAGCAGGATACAACGTATATGTAAATGAAGCAAAAGTAAATGAGGAGCTTGTAGCAGGTACTGAATTTGCACTGACAGACCTTACAGAAGCAACCGAATATACAGTAAGAGTAAGCGCAGTCGATGCAGCAGGAAATGAATCTGCAAGATCTGAAGCAACTACATTTACTACATTAGAAAGTGAAAAACCGGCTCCGGAAAAACCAGCCGCTCCTACTAATGTAAAAATCTCTGAAATTAAACATACGAAAGCACTTGTTACTTGGGATTCGGTTCTCGCAAGAGCAGCAGTAGAAGGATATAATGTATATCTGGATGGTGAAAAAGTAAATGCGACACCGGTAAAAGAAACAAGATATGAGCTGACCGGTCTTAAAGTAGGTACGAAGTATAATGTTGCTGTAACTGCAGTAAATGAAGAGGGTACTGAGTCTGAGATCACAGAAGAAGTAGAAGAAACATTTATAACCATGGCAGATATGGAAAAACTGAATAACACTGTAGAAGATGCAAAGAAAGCATTGGAAGAGAAAGAAAAATATACAGAAGAATCTCTGAAAAAACTGCAGGAAGTTTATAAACAGTATCAGGACGTATTGAACGGTGAGAATGTAACTCAGGAGCAGGTAGACGAAGCAAATGCAGCAATCGAGAAAGCCTTCAAAGATCTGAAAGTAAAAGAAACAGCGGATGATAAGAAGGATGACAACAAAAAACCAGCAGCAGGTGGTGGAAGTACAGGTAGCGGAAGCACAGGTGGCGGAAGTACAGGTAGCGGAACTACAGGTTCCGGTTCTGCTGGAAAAGGAAGCAGCTCTATCACTTCTCCGAAAACAGGAGATACAATGAACGTAGCAGCATGGGCACTTGCATTTGCAGCGTCTGCAGCGGCAGCAGGAACTGTTGTAGTAAAACGTAAAAAAGAAGACTAAATTTAAAAAGCAATAAAGGAAAATAAAGTAGGCAGGAGTGAAGATGGTTCGCTCCTGCCTGTTTTGTATTAGATATTATTTTGAAACAGTTTTTCGATATTGTGAAGGGGTCTCATTAATTACATTCATAAAGACCTTTGAATAATGTTGCGAGTCTTTAAATCCAACCTGCAGCGCAATTTCTGTCAAAGTTAAATTGGTATTTTGTATTAGTTCAATTGAACAGTTAATGCGATAAATATTAATATAGTTTGAGAGAGTCACACCCATATAGCTTTTAAAAATCTTGCTTAAATAGCGGACCGAAATTTGCAACTGTATTGCGATGTCTTCTTGTAAGATTTTGGTAGTATAATGATCGTGAATATAATTCAGTGCATAAGCGACATAGCTGTTTTGTAGCTGTGGTTCTTTGTACTCATGCACCGGTTCGGTATGATCGAGAATGTAAAGCATCAAATTCATCAGTGCAACATTTACGTTTGCTGCGGTAAACAGACTCTCAGAAGCAGTATACAGATCAATCAATTTTTGAAGCTGCTCGTCAATCGTCGCATCCGAACGCAGTCGATAATAAAAATGGGAAGAGAATAACACCGCATGAAGCAATGTGATCGGAAAAATCCCATCATTATCAAGGATAATCGTTGAAAATAGATCCGGATCAAAATGAATATGCTGGAATTCACAGTCTGAGGTATCGTTCAGATAAAAGGAATGTACCACATCAGGAAGGATCATGACAAAGTCCCCTTCTGTGAAGTGGAGTGTTTCGGACTGAATATCCATATAACATTCGCCGGAAAGAATTCGATAAATTTCAATATTCGTATGTAAGTGACGAATAAAGTTGTAACCGGCTTTGCGATATTCGATAACGGCTCCAGACAAAATAGAATCAGATAATGTAATTTTCGCGGAGACGTTTGAAGTTTGATGAATCAGTGTGTTATTGGAGTGAGCTGAGGGAATTGATATTGTCTGTACAGCGTTTTTCTTTTTCATGTGTAAAAGCCTCCAAATATAAGTAAAATTAACAAACACTAAGTATCATTATAACAGAAAAGTAGAGAAAGTATACTAAAAAAGCTAAAAAAATCGTTCTTAAATGCAGAAAAATAGCCTAACGAAGCTGCAAAGCGTAATTTGCCTTGCACTTGTTAGGATTTTTTTACTTTGAGTGCAGTTTACGATATTGTCTGGGTGACATGCCAACCTTCTTCTGGAAGTTCTGTGAGAAATAAGATTGAGATGAAAAGCCGACACTGGAAGCAACCTGCGTTACCGACAAATTCGAAGAAGTCAACAGTTCTTTGCTCGCTTCAAGTCTTCGGTTGGTTAAATAGTTAATCGGAGATTGTCCGATACATTCTGTAAATGAGTGTGCCAGATAAAATTTATTGATATGTGTAATTTCTGCTAAAGAATCTAACGTAATATTCTGGGAATAGTTGATATCAATATAACGTTTAGCAAGCGCGCATTCCTTGGAAAGCCGGAAAGAAGAGTCTGAGATTACAGACAAGTTTTGCTTTCGCGCAATATAGACTAAAAGCACTTGAAGTAATCCATGACAGACCTTTTCAAATCCAGATTTTTTATCCTGGAACTCCCGCATCATGAGTTGTGCGAAGTTAATAAACTGATTTTTGTCGGAACCATAGCTATAGAAGCTATAGCCTTGAGTACCATCTTGGTCCGGGTCATTAAATGAGAAGGCAAGACCTTCGAGACGATGGTGTTGCTACAGAGACGAGATATATAGAAATCCTTGAATTTACGCATTTTGTGAGGTTTTTCAACTTCCATACCTTGGATATAAATAGTAAAGAAAAAAGGTTGGTGGACAGAATCACAGTTGTTGTGGCACTGGATATCGTTACGAAGGATACAAAGTAAATCTGTTATAAAAGTAAATAGTGGACTATCAAAAATTGATAGATTATAGGGATACTGATTTTGCAAGAAAAGGTATCCCTATTTTTTATATAGGGCATTCCAATAGGAGTGTCTTTTTTCATAAAAAAGTTTCAAGGAGGAAAAATATGGAAAATTTTACAGCGTTAGGAGCAAATGAGATTACAAAAAACATAACTTTTCAAGGAGAGATGCATAAGAAATTTTTTCTGCTTTATTTACCGGAATGTAGAAACGAAGATGTGTATCATCAGGCATTGATCTATTGTCTTGGAATCAGTCGAGATACACGAGAACATGTGGAAGAAATTTATGATTTTGAAACAGGATGCGTCAAAACAGAATGCATGAGTGCCGGATGGCAGACAAGTGGGAGTCTGAAAATCATTCGGATGGCATTTAATCTTTACTGCAATGGCACACCGACTGTATATGAAAAGGAAGGTGTAGAAGGTAAATTAAAAGAGTGTGAGCATTATACGGTAGAGGATCTGTTTTGTTGTGAGTATGCGCCATATTTCTGGCAGGCGATTCAACTTCGTTATCCAGAGTATTGCGGAATGTGAGGTGAAACATGTTAAAAATCAGATTACAGGGAACTACCAATGATATTAAGTGGTTCAAAAAAATATTGGAGAGAGACAAAAGGATTGCTCTTTTGGAAATTTCACAACCATTTCCGAATAAGGGAACGAAAAAATATTTTCGTGTGTATGCAGAGGTAGAAAGAGGAACGAAATAAGCGGAGGGAAAGTTATGTGTAAAGTAATCGCAGTAGCAAGCCAAAAAGGCGGAGTCGGAAAGACAACAACCTGCATCAATCTTGGTGCAGCATTAGCAAAAGCAGGAAACAAAGTGTTGCTTGTGGATAATGATCCACAAGGGCACTTGACCATAGGATTGGGATTTTCCAAAAAGCAGAGAGTGACACTGAAAACAGTTCTGGAAAATCAGATAGAGGAACTGGAACATCCATTAAAAGGTGCGATTCTGAACTATGGTGAAAATCTGGACATCATACCGGCCAATAAAACGTTAGGAATGATGGGGATTTATCTGTCAACGGTAGAAGAAGGGGAACTGGTACTTGGTCAGGCATTAGAAGAAGTCAAAGGAAAATATACGTATATTTTAATTGACTGTGGTCCGTCACTGGGGGCATTGTCAATCAATGCATTGGTAGCTAGTGACAGTGTTTTGATTCCAGTGGAATTGGATAAGTTTGCTACAGATGGATTGGAAGAGTTGTTGCGGACCGTGCGCGTGGTAAAGAAGAAGTATAATCCGCATCTGGAAATAGAAGGAATCTTTTACAATAAAGTAGAAAGTCGGTTGAACAATACGAAAATTTATCAAGAAGCAATTGAGACAGCATATGGGGAGCATGTGTATATTTTTAAATCTTATGTTCCCAAAACAGTACGGATTAAAGAAGCGCCCAATTTTGGCCTCAGTGTTTTGGAATATGAACCAAAAAGCGAAAGTGTCCGGCAGTACCTGTCCCTGATGGAGGAGGTGGCAAGTCATGAATAAAAGAAAAGCAGTCATCTCTCTTGCCGGGTATGAGGATATTTTTGAGGATTCTATGGAAAACGGGGAAAGGGAAGAAGTTGTCAGACTCCCCATCAGTCAGTTTCATACGTTTCGGAACCATCCTTTTCGTGTGATGGACGATGAAAAAATGGAGGAAACGGTAAAGAGTGTTAAGCAATATGACATTCTGATCCCAGGAATTGTCCGTCCACTTAATACGGGAGGATATGAAGTAATTGCAGGTCACCGCAGATGGAGAGCCTGTGAACTGGCAGGATTGAAAGAAATGCCAGTGCTTGTCCGGAAGATGACAGATGAAGAAGCTACGGTGATTATGGTTGATACGAACATCCAAAGAGAAGATATTTTGCCAAGTGAGAAAGCAAAGGCATATAAGATGAAATATGAAGCCATGAAGCATCAGGGAAGCAAAGGGGAAAAGTTTACGGCGGATTTGGTAGGAGAAGCTGCCGGTGAAAGTGGAAGAACTGTGCAGAGATATATCCGGTTGACAGAATTGATTACAGAACTCTTAGATGCTGTGGATCACAAAGTGATTTCTATGAAAGTTGGAGAGTTTCCGCTCACTTTCCTGTGAAGCAAAAGTTTTGTACGGTCTTTTATTAGACCGTATGGGACTGAGTATTAAGAACCGGTGGTTTGATGAAGAGGACAGGGTTTATATTATCTTTACCGTAGAGGAACTTGCAGAATTATTAAACTGTGGAACTCAGAAGGTTGTGCGTCTTTTAAAAGAACTGGATGTAAAAAGTGGAATTGGACTGATTGAGAAGAAGCGTCTGGGGTTGGGAAAACCAAATGTGATCTATGTGAAAAACTTTATGATTCAGGAATTGACAAGGGCAGAAAAACAGGATTTAGAGGCGGAAACCCTTGAAAATACACTGAATGGTGAAAATCACAATTCAAGAAATATGAAAATCACAATTCAAGAAAGTGCAAAATCACAATTCAAGAATGATGAAAATCACAATTCAGGAAATGTGAAAATCACAATTCAAGAAAGTGCAAAATCACAATTCAAGAATAGTGAAAATCATCATTCAAGAATGGTGAAATCGGACATTCCAGAATATCCAAAATCACAATCTAATAATACTGAGTATAGTGATATTGAACATAATGAGAATCAATCTATCGATCTATCAGAGGGCGATGTGATGGAGCGAAAGAAACATTACCGAAACATGGTACAGGAGCAGATTTATTATAAGAGTTTGATTCAAAATCCACGTTATCAGAAAAATGAAGTGGACGAATTGGTGGAGCTGACTGTAGAAGTATTGATGCTGCCAGATGACAGAATGATTTGGATTGCAGGAGATGAAAAACCTGCGATTCTGGTGAAAGATAGATTCCAGATGTTAAATGATGCTCATTTCGAGTATGTATTGGATAGTATGAAGAGAAACACAGGGAAAATTCAGAATGTGAAAAATTATTTGTTGACCAGTTTGTATAATGCACCGTTGACTATGGAGCATTACTATCGCTTGGCAGTGAACCATGACTTGTATGGAGGCGGACAGGCAGGGTAATAAACGATCAAATTTGTGACACGATGTCGTAAAGTGAGGTGGACGATAGAATGAGTTGGAAAAATAGATTAATGAAAAAAGAAAAAAACAAGAGAAATAAGCAATTTGGAATAAAATGTAAAGAAACTAATCACCTGATTGAACTGTTGGGGATGCTTTGCTTATTTGGCTTAATGAATCTCTGGGAAGTTGTATTTCCAGAAGATACGATATGGAATCGTGCGATAAGCATTTTATTAGGTGGAGGTGGGCTTTATTTTTTTCAAAAGCTTATTCTGGGTTCATCCAAAAATGAATGAAAGGATTGAAGTGCAGAAATTAAAAAATTTGGAGAAAGGAGTTTAGAGGATGGCATATCAGGAAAGCGAGATGGAGTGGGAAGAATTTTGGGAATGGATTCACAATCTGGAAGACGGAAAAGTATTGGAGGTAACATTTGAAGCCGAATCATCATTTGGATTTTGTAAGGATTAAATTAATTACCGAGAAAAGATTATACAGTGAGGAAGAATTGACGTCATCACAGAAAGTAGTTCAATTTATTTCCAAAGAATTAGCAGAATGTGACAGAGAAGTACTTTGTATTTTGAATTGTAATGCAAAATGTCAGGTGATCAACATGAACGTTGTCAGTATGGGATCATTAACAGAAACACTGGTAACAGGACGAGAACTTTTTAAAAGTGCGATTCTTTCTAACGCAAGAGGGGTGATCTTAATCCATAATCATCCATCAGGGGACTGTACACCTTCCAAACAGGATGTTTTAGTGACTGAAAGGCTTGTGGCTTGTGGAGAACTGATTGGTATTACTGTGTTGAATCACATTATATTAGGAAGGGGAACCTATTTAAGTATGAAGGAGGCGAATATGATGCCCGATGGAAAGAAAATATATAATGAAATAGCTGTAGAAAACAGAGCCGAGTATGGAAAGAAGCCGATTCCCACAATATCATTTTACGTGGCGGAATGTATGGAGTTTCCCTCGTTAGGGAAAGTGTATCAGTGCAGGAGCCTGGAACAAGCTGTGAAGCGATACAGGAATCTCCCGGAAGAATTGGCATGCATGGGGAATGGGATTGGATTCACAATCAAGGACGATGATTCTATCTATACCGGTGATTTTGATCTGGTGTCAGTAAACCGGCTGGATGTGGATATTATCAACTCTATCCCATATTATCGTGACAGCCCATTGGTACAGAAAACAATTGAGGATATCAAACGACTGATGCCAGAAGTGAAGATTCTTGAACCGGTACAGCACGGGGTACAAAATCCAAAGGAACGAAAGCAGGCCAGATAACAGGCTTTCATATATGCATTGAATAAAAGCAAAAAATACGGTACAATATCCATATAAAAGATAAGACAGGAGGGAATCGGCATGGATAAGAATAAGGAAATGTTTGACAGGCTGGTAAAGGGCCTGCGTGATATTTACGGTGATAAATTGGTAAGTATTTTACTATATGGTTCATTTGCCCGTAAAACCAATACAAAGGAATCGGATATTGATATAGCAGTTTTATTGAACGGAAAAGAAACAAAAGAGATGCATGACCGTATGGTGGACCTGGCGGTGGATATGGATTTGGAATATGATCAGGTCTTTTCCATTCTGTATATTGACTATAAAAACTTTTTGGAGTGGGAGGATATGTTACCATTCTATAAGAATGTGAAGGAAGAAGGGGTGGTACTGTGGGCAGCTTAGAGACATTAGCAAAGTACCGTTACCAGCGTGCGTTGGAGGATTTAGCTGCGGCAAAAGAAATGTTGTCAGGCGGTATGTATAAACCATCGCTGAACCGTTCCTACTATTCTATTTTTCATGCCATGCGTGCCATTACAGCACTGGAAGGATTTGATTCCAGTAAACATAGCGGCGTTATTGCGTTTTTTAACCAGAATTTTGTGAAGACTGGAATTTTTGCGAAGGAGACTTCTAAAATAATCAAAAATGCCTCTATCATGCGTGAACAATCGGATTACTCTGATTTTTTCATCGCCTCAAAGCAGGATGCAGAGGAACAGATTGAAAAGGCAAAGGAGTTTATCGGTGAGATTGAAAGATATTTGAAGGATAAAAATGTTCTATAGGAGATAAAATACAGGCGCGCCAGTACGTTGTGATTGTCTGGAAAACGGTCTGTGGATAAATAAAAATTGAAGAATGTGTTACAAGAAAAAGTGGTTGCTTCTAGTGACCACTTTTTTTATTGGAAAACGGCTGCGAAAATTTGCAGCCGTTTTTTGCAGAAAGGTGGGTTGAGAATATGAGATTTGGATTCAGTTTTGGATTTCAACTGAATGAGTGGGAGGTTGAAATCGAAATACCGAGAGAATACCGATTCCGTTCCGAAAGGGAAGCGCGGACAGCCTGCAGGGAAATGAATGTGGAGGCTATTGTGTTTCCAAATCAGATCGTCGTCCTGTTTGAACGGGATTATATGATGCTGGAAGACAGGGAGTTATACCATTTTCGGAAACTCAAGGATGAAGTATATGAGAAGTGTGGAGCTTTACTGACTCCGGAGGAGGTTAGTGAACTGATTGAAAAAGGAACTTTAGAAGAAGTCCTTTTCAGTGATAAGTATATGTCTGACGGAACGGAATACATGGAACTGGATGTGTCGGCAGAGGAAGCATACAAAATGTTGAAAGAAAAGTATGATCCACATTATCAGCTTCCTTTTGGTTTCTGCTGTCCTGCACTAAAGGGTGTAAAAGGATTCCACTTTGAAAGCCTCTATTATCAGGTGAAAAAGATATGAGTAATAGCTGAAGGGAGGAATACGAATCATTGACAACCGATTTAAAAGTAAAAAAGAAGCACAGATAAAGCTGAAGGCAGACGCGGAAGTAAAATTACAAACGCATAATTACCTGGGAACTGAAAAAAGTTCTGCATCTGGACTTCTTGGAAAAAAGATTGTTTCCGGGGGTATGGATGAAAAAGCCTCATTATCGGATAAAAAGATCCACATGAAGTCCACGGAGATTCATCCTGTATCAGAGCCGAAGGAACAAGAAGATAAGAAAAGTGCGGTGCTTGCAGCGAATTCTGTATCAGGATTTAGAAAGCAGCTAGGAAAGAAAGAGAGTTTCCTGGATTATAAAAATTCAGACAGGCAAATCAGACAAGAGAAAATGAAGTCAGGTCAGGAATCACGCCAGGAATCAAGGAAAGAAACTTATCCCAGATATTCGGCTGGAAGTGAGAAGAACGCAGAGTTTGAAGATGATGGAGGGCGGAAGAGGAAGGAAAAACCAAAAGAGAACTTTGTCCGGGAAAAGCAGAAGCAAAAAGCCAGCAAAGATCCTAAGTTTCACTTAGACAATGTTTCCGGGCCGGATATTAAACGGAAAGATTATGATTTTGGATTTAAAGATACCGTGACTCTCACACGAACGGAGCGGGGGTCTGAAGCAGTGGACCAGAAATCGGAGGACAGATTTCAAAGTCAACAAATGCCGGGAGAGGACCGGGATACATTAAAGACCAGAAAAAAAGATGAGAAGATATCCTCAAAGAATGAAGTAAGGCGAGAAAGGGTAAAAAAGAAACAGGAAAATACCCGGATGAAAAAAGCTATCCGGAGGCGCATGTATGCTTTTATGGTGAACAAGCTAAGTGGTGAGGAACAAAAGGACAGTTTTGCAAAAGCCGCAAAAGATATCGCCGTCATGAGGGCTGGATTGGTTGTCAAACAGCTTGTCTTGTATCTTTTGGGGCTGTTGGGGCCGTTATTGGGAGGGCTGGTTACGATTGCTTTGCCATTTGTCCTGATTATTGTAATCCTGTATAACACCCCTTTGGCTCTCTTTCTACCACCATTGCAGGAAGGGGATACGGTACAAAGCGTATTATCGGAGTATTACCGGGAATTTAACGAGGAAGTAAGGGCGGCGAAAGAGGACAGTGATGAGGATGTAACCTACAAAAATATGCAGAATGGCGTGGCTCGTAGCAATTTTACCGATGTGATGATGGTATATATGGTGCGTTATGGAACCGGGCAGGGAAATTTCTCAACCGTCATGAGTGATAAGAATAAAAAGCACTTAAAGGAGATTTTTGATGAAATGAACCACTTTGCTTCTGAGACAGTGACAGATACGATCCGGGCCGGTGAAAGCCTTGGAATCATGACATTCAGTGGTTATTGCAACTGTTCCATCTGCTGTGGCCAATGGTCGGGAGGTCCTACGGCAAGCGGCGTCATGCCGAAAGCAGACCACACCCTGGCCGTTGATGCTTATAATCCCACGCTTCCTATGGGGACACATATCGTAGCAGGCGGAAAGGAATATGTGGTGGAGGATACCGGAGATTTTGACCGTTATGGTGTAGACTTTGATATGTATTTTGGGGACCACGGGACAGCCCAGAATTTTGGACATCAGGATATGGAGGTATTTTTGGCTGATTCCAATGGTAGCAATACTGTGGAAGTAACACACACCTCATTATACGTGTACAACCTTACCTATGAAGATTATATTGAACTTGGCAAACTGACACCCAGTCAGGAGAAGTTACTGCGTGAGGTCATGAGTGACGAATTCCTGCACAGTATGCCTGCAAGCGGCATTGGCGAGCAGGTGGCACTTGCGGCGTTAGATAAGGTTGGCTGCCAGTATAGCCAGGATTTGCGGTATGAGGAAGGATATTATGACTGCAGTTCTCTGGTACAGAGGTTATATGCAGAATTTGGTATAAACCTACCGTCTGTTGCTTCAACACAGGGACAGTATATTGTAGACAATGGTCTACAGGTCAGTGAAAATGAACTACGGCCAGGAGATTTGATCTTCCATTCCCGTGATACAAATGCGGGGGAATTTATGTCTATTGGGCATGTGGCGATTTATGTAGGAAATGGGATGCAGGTGGACGCACGAGGGACAGCATATGGCGTGGTTTACCGGCCATTGGTTCCGTCTAACATCGGTTTGTACGGAAGGCCATGTCGGTAGCATCAGCATTGAAGTTCTAACCGTAATGTAATTCAAAGGTAATGATACTGAGGAGGGATAAACATGCTATAAATGAAAAGAAAAAATTAATAAGAAATAAAGAAAAAAATTGAGGGCAGTCGGCAAGGCTGCCTTTTTGAAAGGAGAATGCCAATGTCTGACTATATGGAGGACAATTTCTATTATCTTGAAAAGGTCAGGATGAAAGGGGAATACCATGTAATACTGTATAAAGCCTGGATGGGGCTTTGGGAGGCACGGGAGGCGTTTCTGGATGGTCTACAGGAAGGTATTATAAACAGACAACTGGTCTTGGGAGTAGAAAAAGATGGAGAGAAAATCCCATTTTTCCAGTGCGATGATGGTAAATTCTATATACCAGAAATAAAATTCAGAGATAAACTGGGAAAGCCTGCAGATACATTACTGGAAGAATTAAGCGGTCGGTTTGGGATAGAAGAATGTGGGGAAAGGCAGGCTGTTTATATGAGTGATGCCAAAAATCAGAATTATGATATCCGCGTAACTGAAACGTTAAGTAAAATAATCACAGTCAAAGCACCGAGCATGGAATTAGCCTTATCAGAGGCACATGGCAATTATTCGGATGCAAAAAACGGTTATGTATTGGATTACAGTGACCTGCGGGGGGTAACTTTGTCCGTGGCGGGTATCCACCGAGAAAGACCGCGAAATGTAGGTGGGAGATGAGTAAGGAAACATTAAAAGAAAGACTGGAAGACTCTTTTTGTCGCTGGGACAAGGAACTATTAAGTGGAGGCAGTGATCCTTATTATACTGACGGGCAAAATATGAACCTGTTAAGAAACCATATCATTAGCGCGAAGTATGATATGAAGGAGGCAGGGGAATTTCCAGAAATTTACCACCGAAAGACGCCGGAGGAGCTGCCGGAACATTTTATGGTACAGGCGGAAAAGATTTATTGGACGGCCGTTGATATCTTCCGTCAGTGTAGGGACGATGTGGATTATCAGTATCTATGCGGACTGGAACTAAGTCCTAAAATGGAAAATGGGCTTGAAATCAGAAATGTATTAAGGAATGTAAGAGAATTGGAAGATGCAATCAAGAACCAGGATTTTGTCATTATGAGAAGGCACCGTGAGATACCTGATTTTAAAAATTACAGGCAGATTATTGAAAGCAGCCCAGAGAAAATAGAACCTAAAATGGAACAGATGAGTCTATTTACTATGACGGACCGGGAAAGAAGGTGAATTTATGGATCAGCACACCATGAAGGTATCGGATTTGTATGATATTGCAATTTTTGATATTTCGCGTGACGGTGAACAGTGGAGAAAATATCTGGAGTTTTCTGCTAGGGGGAACTTATACCGCTTTGACTTTTTGAATACATGCATCATTTACGAACAATACCCAGAGGCAGAAATCCTCTTGGGATTTTCAGACTGGAAGAAAGCAAAGCGTTATGTTAGGGGCGGTGAGATTGGAATCGCAACATTTCCTATCGAAATGCTGGGAGGTGCGCAGTATGTCTATGATATCAAAAGCACCGGCGGCAGGGTTATGCCCTGGATATGGGAAATTAATGAAGAAAATGCTCCTGCTTTCGCAAAGAAACTGTTTCCAGAACAATATCAGGAAGAAAAAAATTTCAGGATAGCAATAAAATAACTTTACTAGAACATATGTGCGTGCTATAATGGAAGAGGAAAACGACAGGATTCATGAAATAGCAGTTCTTACCAGCAAGGATGAATTGGATGACAATCAAATGTCACCAGTTGATGAATTCATCCTGCAGAGCACCGCATACCTGGTATTAAGGCGATGCGGGATTGATACTTTTGATACAGGACTGTCTGCAATAACAAACTACCGGGAAGAGGTGATACTATCCAAAATAGGTATCCTCATATCGGATATTGCGGAGAGGACGCTGCGGAGATTTGCAGAAATCGCAAAGGAGATCCGGGAAGATGAAAGGAGAAATCAGGATGGTAGAACTGAATTACAGGAAAGAAAAGGACGGGTTGCTGTACCCGATGCTGGAGACAGGGAGCCAACAGGTGGAAGGGCTGGAGACGCTGGGCAGATACGCGAAGCGGGCACAGGAATACCTGCTGGAGAAGGACGAAAGCCGGTACAGTCTGTTGTTGCGGACGGGCAAACTGCCGGAGTTGCTGAAACAGATAGAGGCGGAAGCGTGGGAGCTGCACGACCAGATCGTGGAGGACTACGTGAGGATAAAAGCGGCGGAGAGGAACATCAATCCGGCGGATACGATGGAGATGACCAGGCTTCGGAACGAAGCAGCGATGATAGCCCAGGAAACCGTGATGCAGGAAGTGATCTGCAAGCCGAGGTAATAGAAACTGATATAGAGGAAGGAACTGCTGTTGCGGTTCCTTCTTTTTCTGTTGAACCAGTGCCTGTAGAAGTGACAGATGAATTATGCAGAGAAGTGGTTTTAGCAGGTGCGTTAGAACCTATCCTAAATAAAAAAATCTATGATTTCTTTGAGTTAAATGAAGGGATAGGGGAGCGTGTCGAATTTCTTTATCAGATTTACGAAGGTGGAGACACCATTATTACTGGTGAGGGACTTGAATTTGAATGTGAAACAGATGATACGGGAATCCAGTTATACTGGCATGAGCAGGGAGAGTATCTAAGTGGGTATCTTCCATTTAAGATAGTGGCAGAAGAAATCCAGTTATTAATCGAAAGCGGGGAATACTATCAGCCAATAAAAAAAGACGCGGAGATACCGGAATCATTGGCCGAAACAGTAGCAAATTTCCTGGAAACGGCAGATGGCAGGATAGTATTTGACATGATTTATGATGTAATGACCATAAACTTACTGCCCCAGCAGGAAACCGAATTTATCCGGCAGAGTTTCCTTTCTCTGCTTGGTTCAGATGTGGATTGGATATTTACCTCAACACTGACCTTCCATGATGGTGGGGTTACTTGTTCTTTTGACGGTAACGAGGTGCAGACCTATCCGTGGCGTGTGATCCGGGACATTCTGGCCCGGATAATCGAATTAGATCAATATCCTGAATCCAGCCAGGATTTCTCTGTAGAGGAAATTAAAAGAATTCCCTGGTTTCAAAATCTGGCGTCCCAATACCAGGGGTTATTAGAGCAGGCCGGCGAGACACCGGCAGGAACAATACCATATTTAAGTGCGGATACCGTAATTGAGAAAGATGACAAAAGAACAGAGGATACAGGAGAAGAAATACAGGAGCCCCAGGCTGATGGAAGAAGTGAACGGTTAAAGGCAGTATTTGAAGAGGCTGCAAATGCATATGCCCTTCATTCCATGGCATTGATTCCCTCCAAACCATTGATTCAAAGGTTCTTTGAACAGGCAGGGGAAAAGGAAAAACAGGAATTTCTTTCAAAAATTTTGAAAGTTCAGTCTAAGCAGGACTATGGAAAGTCTGCGCTGAATACAAGCTGGGGATTGATCCATTACACGTATGGTGAAAGTGGAGTCGTTGAATTCCGCCTTGTGAATGGAGAAAATGAAGGACATGGGGCTTTTACCATGCAGGAAGTATCGCGTGCAATCCAGGCAGCCATTGATGTGGGAGAGTACCTGCCACCGGGAGAATATGAAGCGGCACGCAAAGAAGAATTTGCCCTATGTCCGGAAGAAACCTTCCTATTATATAAGGAAATGAGTAACCGAAACCAAAACGTCATTCAGGTTTCGGATTTTTTTTACCCTGATGGATGGGAATTCCCTTCCGGTGACAAGACAAAGTATAAGAGTAATGTCGCAGCAATCCGTCTGTTAAAGGAACTGGAACAGTCCTCCCGCCCGGCTACACCAGAGGAACAGGATATCCTCGCCAAATACATAGGATGGGGAGGTCTTGCTAATGTATTCAATCCTAAGAGTCCAAACTGGACAAACGAGTATCAGGAACTGCAGACGCTGTTGACAGAGGAAGAATATGAGCAGGCCAGGGGAAGTATTAATTCCGCATTTTACACGCCGCCCGTTGTCGCTAAGTCAATCTATAAAGCATTGGAGCAGTTTGGGTTCACAAATGGTTCCATCTTGGAACCCAGTATGGGCGTCGGGAACTTTTATAGTGTCCTGCCGGAAAATATGCGGGAATCCCGTCTTTATGGCGTTGAACTGGACAGTATCAGCGGAAGGATCGCAAAACAGCTTCACCCTCATGCTGCGATTGAAGTCAAGGGATTCGAAAAGACGAAGTTTGAAAAGGACAACTTTGATGTTATCGTGGGAAATGTTCCTTTCGGTGCGTACAAAATTTTTGATCCCGAATATAAAAAATATGGTTTCCGCATTCACGACTATTTTTTAGCAAAATCCTTAGACCTGCTTCGCCCTGGCGGAATCATTGCGGTTGTCACGGCAAAATTCACCATGGATAAAGCTAATTCCACGATACGAAAATACTTGGCGGAGCGTGCAAACTTTATCGGCGCGGTACGTCTACCTGGAATTGCCTTTAAAAAGGATGCGGGTGCCGAAATTACGTCCGACATTATCTTCCTTCAAAAGAAGGGACGGGTATTGTCCCCAAATACATCTGAGGATTGGATGAATATCACCTATACTGATGATGGGGTGCCGGTGAATGAGTATTTTATGCACCATCCGGAAATGATGCTAGGAAAAATGGTTTTTGACAGACATACTCATGGGCCAAACTCCAATTATACAGAGCTAATTGTAGAAGATGAAGAACATTTTGATTTTGAAGAACAATTGAATCATGCTATTTCTTTTCTGGCAGCCAATTATCTTCCGGCAGAGGAAAAATCGGTGCTCCCTGATGTAAACAGCAAGGAAGAACTTCCCAATACTATGCCGGCCCTCTTAGATGTAGCAAATAACACATATACAGTCATAGAGGGAGAAATTTATTATCGGGATAATGATATCATGGTCAGATGGTCAGGAAACGAGACGCAGCGGAATCGTATCCTGGGAATGCATGCTATCCGGCAGTCGGTCAGATACCTGATTGATATTCAGACACATGGGTGTAGTACGGCTCAACTTGTTGAGGCACAGGAAAAGCTGAATAAGATTTATGATCCTTATGTAAAGAAGTACGGATATCTGTCCAGCCGTGCCAACAAATTGGCATTCCGGGAGGACAATGACTACTATTTGTTATGCAGCCTGGAGACAGAAGATGAAAATAAGAATATAAAGAAGGCGGATATCTTTTATAAACAGACCATTGCACCAGTTCCCATCGTTGAGAAGGTGGATACAGCTATGGACGCGCTGCAGGTTAGCCTGGCGGAATATGGGAAGGTACATATCCCTTATATGTTGAGTGTCTACCCAGTGGAACGGGAACGGCTCCTGCAGGAGCTAAAAGGGCAGATATTCTTGAACCCAGTCAAAGCGGCTGATGGAAACCCTAATCAGGGATGGGAGACGGCAAGTGAGTATCTGAGCGGTCCAGTCCGGAATAAACTAAAGACCGCAGAAGTGTATGCAAAAGATAATCCTATCTATATGGTAAATGTAGAAGCTTTGAAAGCAGTACAGCCAGAGGATCTGACAGCAACGGAAATCACTGTGAAGCTGGGAACTTCCTGGATTGACCTGGAGGATTACGAAGCATTTATCTATGAAACACTGAATACGCCGGTGTTGTACAGGGACGGGACTTATGCAATCAAGGTACAATTAAACCGATATACCATGTCATATAAGGTTACGAATAAGTCCAGTGATTATTCGTCTGTGGCAGCAAGCCAGACATATGGAACGAAAAGGATTGATGCATATTCCATTATAGAGGCTTTACTGAATCAGAATATAATTACCGTGAAAGATAAGATTGAGGTCGGGGACAGTGAACGGTATGTAGTAAATCAAAAAGAAACAACTCTGGCAAGGGAAAAGGCAACCCTCATAAAAGACGCTTTTAAGGAGTGGATTTGGAAAGATCCGCAGCGTAGAAAAAAATATGTGGATTTTTACAATCAGAACTTCAATGATAACCGTCTGCGGGTTTATGACGGTTCTTATTTATCGTTCCCCGGTATGAATCCGGAAATAAATATGCGGGACCATCAGAGGAATGTTGTAGACCGGGCACTGCATGGAAGCACTTTGCTGGCCCATGCGGTTGGGGCTGGAAAAACCTATGAAATTGCAGCAATCTGTATGGAATTGAAACGTCTGAAGCTGATGCATAAAGCGATGATTGTAGTACCGAATCATCTTGTGGGACAGATGGCGTCAGAGTTTCTGCATTTATACCCCAGTGCCAATCTACTTGTGACATCAAAAGATGATTTTAAAAGTGAAAATAGAAGAAAACTGACATGTAGGATTGCTGCAAATAATTATGACGCTGTGATTTTGGGACACTCCCAATTTGAGAGAATTCCCTTGTCTGTGGAAAGGCGTGCGGAGATTCTTGAAAATCAGGTGGAACGAATCACAGGTGCCATTTCGGAGATGAAAGAGGAGCAGGGGGCTAAATGGGGAATAAAGGACATGGAGCGCCAGCGGAAAAATCTGGAAGCACAGATTTTAAGTCTGAGAAATGATGCAAAAAAGGATGACGTGCTGGATTTTGAGCAGTTGGGGATAGATGCATTGTTTGTAGATGAAGCACATGTGTTTAAAAACCTGTCTATCTTTTCAAAAATCCGTAACGTGGCAGGTATTTCAACCAATGGCTCCCAGCGGGCAATGGACATGTTCCAAAAAATCCAATATATCCAGGAGCTTACCGGAGGGAGAAATGTAATTCTGGCAACAGGAACCCCAATTTCCAATACCATGTGCGAAATGTATGTTATGCAGTTGTATCTGCAGTCACAAAAGCTACAGGAGAAAGGAATCAACCATTTTGACAGTTGGGCGGCCAATTTTGGTGAAGTTACCACTTCGCTTGAAATGTCACCAGAGGGCGGATACCGGATGCGGAGCCGGTTTAATAAATTCTGCAACCTGCCGGAGCTTATGAATATGTTCCGGGAGGTTGCAGATATCCAACTGCCTTCCATGCTGAACCTGAACGTGCCTAAACTAAAGGACGGGAAATACAAAATTGTGGAGAGCGTTGCGTCTGAGAGTGTTGAGTTCATGATGCAGGAACTGGCTGGACGTGCGGAAGCCATACGAGCAGGGAATGTAGACCCAACGGTCGATAATATGCTCAAGATTACCAACGAAGCAAGGTTGCTCGGCACCGATCCCCGGCTGATTGACCCAGATGCGGAAGTAGATGGTGACGGCAAGCTCTTTCAGGCAGCAGAGAATATTTACCAGGAATACATTGGTTTCCAGGAGCTTAAGGGGACACAAGCTGTCTTTTGCGATATTGGCACGCCCACAGGAAACAAGAAATTTAATGTATATGACTTTCTTAAACAGGAATTGATTAGGAAAGGAATACCAGAAGATGAAATTGCATTTATCCATGATGCCCATAGTGATAAACAGAAAGAGGAATTATTTGCAGACATGAGGAGCGGCAGGAAACGAATCCTCCTGGGAAGCACGTCCATGATGGGAACAGGAACCAATATCCAAAAACGCCTTGTCGCGGCTCATCACATTGATTGCCCGTGGAAACCCTCGGATATTGAGCAGAGGGAAGGGCGTATCATACGCCAAGGAAATGACAATGAAGAAGTCAATATATACCGCTATATCACGAAAAAGACATTTGACAGTTACCTCTGGGGGATTGTAGAAAATAAGCAGAGGTTTATCAGCCAGATAATGACAGACAAAACGGTTGAAAGGGAATGCCAGGACGTAGACGAAACCATTTTATCTTTTGCGGAAATCAAGGCAATTGCGTCTGGGAATCCTATGATTATGGAAAAAACCGAGGTGGACACGGAAGTTTCGCGTCTGCAGGTCTTAAAGGCAAGCTATGAGAGCCAGCGATACGTCCATCAGGATAATTTCCTTTTCAAATATCCAGAATTGATTAAGAAGACTGAGAACCGATTGTACGCTATGGAAAAAGATATCAGGAAACGTGACCAGGCACTCTGTATGGAGCCGGACTTTTTCGTTACTCTGAATGGCGTTAGATATGATGAACGTGAGGCGGCGGGCAGTGTTATCTTAGAGATGGCCCATTCCCTTGAAAGTATGGAAAGCAGGACAGTGGGTAGCTATAAGGGGTTTGATATAGTGGTAGAAAAAAAGTATTCTGACTGTTCCATAAAGCTGAGTGGAGAGCTGACTTATTCGGCAGATATGAGCAGCAGTGCTTCCGGAAATATGGTCCGTATGGAGAACCTGTTGGGGAGTTTGGAAAAGAGAGTTGCTGACATAAAGAAAAACTGGAAGAGTACAAAAGAAATATGGAGGAATCTAAAAGGGAGTTTAATAAAGAATTTCCCTATGAATCGGAGTTGAAACAAAAACTAATCCGCCAGCAGGAAATCAATAACGAGCTGGAGATAAAAGATGAGGGAGAAGAACTGGTAGTAACAGAAGAACTCCCGGAACCAGCTTTGTCCAGATAGAATTCATTAAAAAAGGAGACTAAATTATGAAATGTACAGTAAATATTTATGAGGTATCAACAGAGAAAGATAAAAAACTGAGGGCATTTGCTGCGGTAACGTTCGGTGACAGTTTTAAAGTAACCGGTATCACTATCAGGGAGGGAAGATCAGGGAATCTTTATGTGAGTATGCCGCAGTATCCAACGGGGGAAAAAGATGAACAGAATAAGCCGATATACAGTGATGTGTTTTTTCCAAAAACTACGGATTTCAGTACCGCATTAAGGGGAGAAATTCTGGAGGCGTACCAGGAACGTGTGGAAGGGAAAAACGAAGTTGACCTCACCTATGGGGAGGAAGATTTTGACTATTATGTTCAAGTAGTAAACAACAGAGATTTGTCCAATACCACTAAGGCATATGCCAGACTGGTGATTGGTGATGTATTTGTAGTCAATCAGATTTCTGTCAAACGATCTTTTGCAGGAAATAAATTTGTAGCCATGCCTTCCCAGCGACGCATGGTTGAAGGAAAGGCGGAATATCAGGATATATGCTATCCAGTGACAAAGGATTTTCATGACAGACTGCAGGGAGATATTATGAGCCAGTTTGAGCTGAATAGGGAAAAACTGCGCTCTGCAAAGGAAAAAGCGAGGTAGCTTATGGAGAAGAAAATCAATACTACAATAGGTCGTCTGGAGGAATTGGAAGAGGAAGAATGGGATGGCGAGAACTTCCTTTTTGAAACGGATGAGGAACATCAGGTCTGGCTGGACAAAAAACACTTGGTTATCCAGGAACTTGGCTTGCTAATACATAGCGGCGTCTGGTATGAAAAATATGAAGATGATGAGGAGGACAGCTTTGAGCCGGATTTTGATTTTTATATGTTTTTTGATGCCGGTACAAAGGAGTATCTGTACATGGAACAGGGAAGTTCCCTAATTACCTGCATCCATAATTTTACCGGGTTGAGCTGGGAAGAGATTGAAGGGCGGGCGTGTGAAGTTATCCAGACAGATCGTGATATTCAAGTCGAAGAACAGACATTAATCTATTAGGTAATTGCGAAACTCGTAAAGCCCGTTCGCAGTCTTGAATCCAGACAAGGAAGAATTCGTGCAGTGCACGAATTCTAAGATGAGGGTTGGATAAGCAGACATTTTAGGCGCACTTTAATAAGCCCTTCGGTTTTATGAAGTTGGTAAGTCCTAAGCTATGAGAGGTTTTAAACTTCGAATGTATTCATGGTGTTTGATTTTGTCTGCAAGAATAACTGTAATGAGTTGTGTGATACCGGCAAGAATTAAGTCTGCATACAATGTTTTCTCATTCTGAGTACGACGTCCTGCAAGGCAGAGATTCTCTTTTATGTGATTGATGTCTCTTTCCACAGCAGTTCTGATTTTGTAAGTGTTATCCCATTCTTCGGTTCCACGAATGGTTCCGGGATAAGCACGAAGATCTTTTTCGGGATAAACATAAATCATACGTCCGCACTCAGATGCAGTACAGGGATGATTGCAGATACAATGTCTATGATATTTTCCGGTTGATGCATCCTTAACGTACTTTATTTTAGGACAGATGAACTTATACCTTTTCAAACCGTTTTTTCTTGTGGATGTGCCTTCATGCTTCATTGGAAGGGAATCATCATCAGGACAGCAGGGGATGCCGTCTTCATTCACTTTATAGTCAGGATTTTCTAATCCTGATCTGGAGTTAAGAGGAATATATGCTTTGGCAAAGTGTTTGTTTTGACCAAAGGTATTGCCTGTCAGCAGTTCTCTGTAAAGCAGGCATGAGTCAAACGCTGCATCACCAAGGAATGTTTTGGGATTGATTAGCGGATGTTTGGAAAAGAAGTCTTTGAGTGTGGGGATCAAAAGTTTTGAATCATGAACGCACTTATCCTCGTCAGGGGAATCGGATTTCTTTTCAACAATGATGTCAGGATGATACTTTCCGCATGAACGGGTGTACTCGGTAAGGTGGTAACGACAGTCGCTAGGGCAAGTACGCCCGTACACAATCGTTTCAATATCTTTTTCATAAATCTAATGCTCCTTTCATTTTGGGTAATAAAATAGCCGTCCATAATGAACGGCTGGAAATAGAAAAGGAACGTCATTTTAGGCGTTCCATAGTCTATGAAATATTCAATTTTTGTTGTTTCAATACTGATGTGCTTTTGTCATAAGTCGGCATATCTAGGATAATCTCATATATCAAAGCTCTATCCGTGGTAGTAAATTAGTAGTATTTTAGAAGTTTTAAATCCTTAAATGTGCCGTAAAATCAATACTTTTTGAGGATAGTTTAAGAAAATATTTTATTTTTTGTGCGAAGGAGGGGCAGGGTGAAACGATACATATTTACATGGCAGGCTCTATATCTGATTGATTTGGTATTGATGTTTATGGCCACTATTTTATGTGGGTTACCCTTATTATGTGATGATAGGAGATTAAGAAAATGCTGACAGTTGAAGAATTGGAAAAGCTGCGACAGGAGCGGCTGGATGATGTTGATATAAATACCCTGACAGAATTAAAAAACATATCGGTTGATACCTCCCTTTCTAAGGAAAAGCGTATTGAAAAGCTGCTGGTTATTGGAATCAACCCTTATCTTTTCCGTGTGGGAGATATGAAAATTAAAGTAGTGTATTCGAATACAGGAAAAACATTATCGGATATCATAGAAAATTTAGTAGAGAAAGCGGAATTTTAAGCTAAAGTACGGATGATAAAAAAGATAAAAAAGAAAAATCAGGTTAGATAGGTATGGACAACCGATTCGGAACATGGTAAAATAAAGCCGGAATAGAACTTAAGATTAAGCAGATCCTGCTACTTATTTGTTGTATAGCCATTCGTTTCAGGTGGTTCATACAGCTAACTAATAAGTGGTTAGGAGCTGTTTTTATGTTTAAAAAGTATAATCAAATCTTTCGCACGTACTCTTATCTGCGCTTGTCTGTAGAAGACGGTGATCGGGTTGAGAGTGACAGCATCAAAAATCAAAGAGTTATAGTTAACCGCTATAAAGACGGACATCCAGAAATTCATTTGGTTGGTGAAAAAGTCGATGATGGATACACTGGTACTAATTTCAACCGCCCAGGCTTTAAAGAGCTGGTGTTAGAATATAAATAGTACAAAATAAACATGACCATTTTCAATAAATAGTA